>JAEEGL012475174.1_pt1 | contig 41773 bp, 32 predicted proteins | sample 9134231 | NCBI WGS metagenome assembly JAEEGL01 (sample SAMN16246548, study PRJNA631951) | gut metagenome | biome: gut microbiome; feature: rumen; material: fiber-attached | host: Bos | place: Iran: Karaj | collected 2018-10
TCGCAAGACAGATCAAGTGGGATCTGGACGGCGTAACAGCTGATCAGGTAAAAGAGCTTGTTATAGCTTACGAGCCTATCTGGGCTATCGGAACCGGCGAGACAGCTACATCTGACCAGGCAGAGGAAGTTTGCGGACTTATCCGTGAGCTCATCGGCAAGATGTACGACGCTGCTACAGCTGAGGCAGTTCGTATCCAGTACGGCGGATCAATGAACGCAGGCAACGCTGCAGAGCTTCTTTCAAAGCCCAACATTGACGGCGGCCTTATCGGCGGTGCAAGCCTTAAGCCTGACTTCGGCCAGATCGTTAATGCTTAATCGGATCGTAATTGAATCTGATCATTTTAGGGACAGTCTTTTCGACTGTCCCTTTTTTATGGGGGATTTTCCCTATCCTATAGTGTGTTAAATGGGATATAATTAAAATGGTCACGGTTAAGCGACTAAATACGGGCCATGAGGAACCAGTAAAGATCAGTTAGGAGACTTACAAGTATGAATATATGCCTTTTGAATGACTCTTTTCCCCCTGTAATTGACGGTGTTGCCAATGTTGTGATGAACTACGCCTCAGTTATGTCGTCTGAGCTTGCATCTAACGTAGTTGTGGGAACACCAAGGTATCCTGATGCAAACTATGATGGATATCCTTACAAGGTGGTGGCTTATCCAAGCTTTGACACCACGGATTTTGTTAAGGGCTACCGCACGGGAAATCCTCTGTCCATAAGGGAAATTGCACAGCTTGCGGAGAATAAGCCTGACATCATCCACACCCACTGCCCGGCAGCTTCCACCATAATGGCCAGAGTCCTTCGCCGGGAAACAGGTGCTCCCATTGTTTTTACCTACCACACCAAATTCGACGTGGATATAGAAAGAGCCGTGGGAGAGGGAATTCTTAAAAAAGAGACAATAAAGATGATGATAGCCAATATCGAAGCCTGCGATGATGTCTGGGTGGTATCGGAAGGTGCAGGTGATAACCTGCGGGCACTTGGCTACGAAGGTGATCTTCGGGTAATGCCAAACGGCGTGGACTTTCCAAAGGGCAGAGCAGATGATGAGCTGGTAAAAGAGCTTGGACAAACCTACGACATTCCGGAAGGTATAACACTGTTTCTTTTCGTTGGAAGGCTTATGAATTACAAGGGGCTTCCCATCATTGTTGACGCGGTAAAAGAGCTGTCACAGGACGGACGCGACTACCGTATGATATTTGTTGGCGGCGGAGCAGACGCAGAGGGCCTTCAGAATAAGATAAAAGAGTATGGCATTGCCATAGACATATACGGGGAGGATGGAATTCTTTCCCACACTGATGGAAAAGAAAATATGGCCGGAAAAGTCATATTTACAGGCCCGGAGCACGACAGGGAAAGACTTCGGGCATGGAATACCAGGGCGGATCTTTTTCTTTTCCCATCCACCTATGATACAAACGGAATAGTCGTTCGGGAAGCGGCTGCCTGTGGCCTTGCAAGCGTTCTGGTAAAGGGCTCCTGCGCTGCAGAAGGAGTCACTGATGGCAGAAACAGCTACCTCATAGAAGAGAATGCTCTTTCCATGGCGCAGCTTCTTAAAAAGGTTCACGGAAAGCTCCCACAGCTTCATGAGACCGGACAGAATGCGATGGATGAGATCTACATCTCCTGGGATAAGGCGGTAAGGCTCGCCTTTGACAGGTACAAGGAGCTTGATGCCATGAAGAAATCAGGGGAGCTCGGTATCAGGAAGCACCAGAGCTTTGAGAACCTGATGAACATGGCGGCAGTGGCCCTTGACGGAACCCAGAGGGCCTTCTACGACAGGCCCAAGATGTTCTACGAGGGCATGAGGGAGAACTTTGAGGAGCTTAGAAATAGGAGCGATGACATGAAGCAGGAGATGCGGGATAACATCAAGGATTTCAGAAATGACATTTCCGGCGGAATAGAGAAATTTACAGATGCTTTTGCTGAAGGCATAACTGAATTCAGGGAAAAGATTCAGGGACAGGGAAGTGATGGAGAAGATGACAGGTAAGCATGACTGGTACAAGGAAATGAGCTTCTATCAGATATGGATAAGAAGCTTTGCAGACGGCAACGGAGACGGAATTGGTGACCTGTACGGAGTGTATGACAAGCTTTCTTATATTAAATCCCTTGGGGTAGACGGTATCTGGTTTTCGCCGATCTATCCTTCTCCCAATGCCGATTTTGGATATGACATATCAGATTACAGGGACATTCACCCGGACTATGGAACACTTGATCAGTTTAAAAGAGTGTTGAACAAGGCTCATGAACTTGGACTGAAGGTCATTATGGATCTGGTGGTTAACCACACCTCGGATGAACATCCATGGTTTATAGAGAGCAGAAAGGGAAAAGATAATCCCTACAGCGACTACTACATCTGGCGGGATAAGCCAAACAACTGGGACAGCCTTTTTGAGGGCAAGGCCTGGGAGTTCGACAGGGAGCGTGGCCAGTATTATCTCCACATTTTTGCCAAAAAGCAGCCTGACCTTAACATGGACAATCCCAAGGTCAGACAGGAAGTTAAGGATATAATGCGCTTCTGGCTTGATATGGGAGTGGACGGCTTCAGGGAGGATGTCATCAACTTCATCTCCAAGAAAGAGGGACTTCCGGACGGACTTCCCATTCTTCCCGCAGCCAAGGGCATGTCCCACTACAAGGATGGTCCCCACATTCATGAGTATCTGGCGGAGTTTCGCAAGGTCTGCGATGAGTACGACTGCTTCCAGCTTGGGGAAGGCCCAATGACTACTGTGAGGTCTGCCCGGAAGTACCTGACGGGGCCGACAAAGTCCCTGGATATGCTGTTTTCTTTTGACCATATGATGGCTGACTGCTTCTATACAGAGTACATGCACAGGCCATTTTCCCTGGTAAAGCTAAAGAAGGCCTTTACCAAGTGGCAGAAGGCCCTTGAGGGGAAGGGTTGGAATGCCCTGTATCTGGAAAACCACGACCACCCAAGGATCATCAGCAGGTATGGCAGCGAGCATTTCCACAGGGAGAGCGGCACCATGCTGGCAGCCAGCTACATTTTCCAGAAGGGAACACCCTTTATCTATCAGGGGCAGGAGATTGGCATGACCAACATAAAGCTCATGTCCATCGACCAGTACGTGGATGTTTCCTCAATTACCAACTATCACACCTATCATCTCAAGGAGGACCCGGAACGGCGCCTCCACAGGATACACCTGTCAAGCAGGGATTCCGCAAGAACTCCCATGCAGTGGACCGGCGGGGAGAATGCAGGTTTCTCAACGGCAAAGCCCTGGTTCTACGTCAACCCCAATTACAGGAAGATCAACGTGGAAAAAGAGGAGTCGGACCCCGAGAGCATCCTGAACTTTTACAGGAAGTGTCTTGCGCTTCGAAAGAGTTCAAAGACTCTTCTATACGGAACCTACAACGAGTTCTTTCCAAAGGACCCGGGTATCTTCATGTATGACAGGTGCCTTGAGGATGAGTCTTACCTTATAATCTGTTCTTTTTCAAGGCTTCCGGTCAGACCCAAAAAGCCTGAGAAATACTGGAGAAGGCACGGAGAACTTATTCTGTGCAACTACGAAGAGACCAATGAAAACTCCGAAAGCTTCTGGAGGCATGTCTTTGACAGGGACGATGACGACGAGGGGATCCTTGAGCAGATAAGGAATGAGATCGAAGGTATTGAGCACAGACATGGGTATTTCAGGCCTTTTGAAGTAAGGGTGTACAGGTATAAATAAATGTTGCAGACAATCTAATTGCAAAAAATACAATATATGTTATAATCATCTCTAACATTGTAAATGGACGGACATATAGTGATCGTATTCATTAGTATAAAAGGAGTGATATTAGAGATGAGTAACTTTTTGGAACTGGCAAAAACAAGAAGAAGTGTAAGAACCTTTGACGGCAATATGCCCCCAAAGAACGTGCTTGATGAGCTTAAGGATTACGCAGATGGCATTGAGAACCCATTTGGAGTAAAGATAAGATTTGAGTTTCTGGATGCTAAGGAGCATGACCTTTCAAGCCCTGTACTTTCAGGGGAGAAGTGCTATGTCAGTGCCATGACCTACAAGGTAGAGCACTCAGATGAGGCCTATGGCTACAGCTTTCAGAAGCTTCTTATGAAGGCCCACGAGCTGTCCCTGGGTACTGTCTGGATCGGTGGAACAATGCCACGGGATAAGTTTGAGAGTGCATCACACCTTATGGATGGAGAGGTGATGCCATGTATGAGTCCCCTCGGAACTGCTGCCAGAAAGATGTCTGTAAAAGAGACACTTATGCGAAAGGGCGTCAAGGCAGACGTAAGGTTTAAGTTTGAGGATATGTTTTTTGAAGGAGATTTTGGCACACCCATGGATGAGAGAACTGCCAAGGAGAGAGGACTGTTCGACGACCTTGAGGCTGTAAGGCTTGCACCCTCTGCGGTTAACAAGCAGCCCTGGAGGATTGTGATAGATGGAAAAAAGGCTCACTTTTATGTGAAGCATGACAAGGGATTTATCACACCGGACTATGACCTTCAGAAGATCGATGTGGGAATTGCTCTTTATAACTTTGAGAGCCAGATGCTTGCCGAGGGCAGAAAGCCTGTTCTTTCAGTTGAGGAGCCGGGAATAAAGACTCCGGACCAGGTGGATTACGTGGCAACATATTCCTTCTGATTAAGAAGATAGTATATTTAATAACGTACATAGCGACATGGCGCAGCTTCACGGCTGCGCTTATTTTATGGTCTTTTAAGAATTGCGCGGAATTAGCCATAGTAAAATGTTGTTATAGCATATGTTAAATCAACTACAATAGAGCGCTTTTTAGTAAGCTGTCAGGAGGAGAAAATGGGAGACAACGTAAAAATAGTTCCTGCGTCCTGCACTCAGTGCGGCGGAACAGTGGAAGTGGATCCACAGTCTGAAAAAGGAGTATGCCCCTTTTGTGGGACATCCTTCATTATAGAAAAAGCTATCAACAACTATAACGTGCAGCACGCCACCATTGAGCATGCGGACAATGTCAACATTGACATGACAGGTTCCGTAAAGTCCGTACTTGACTTTGTGGGGGACCAGATGAAGGAGAGCCGGGCAGAGCGGCGTGAATATAAAAAGATCCAGGCTGAAAAAGACAGGCAGATGACCAGCCTCTTTTTCAAGATGATGGGCATAATGTTTGCCGGTGTGTTTGCATTTGGGATCATAGGATTTATTTACTATCAGATCACCGGCGGCGGAGATGATACAAATGCTCCTGTAAGCAGCGAAACTGCTGGTGAAGTTATAAGTCCCGAACTTGATGAACCTGTGGTTTCTGATGGTGTCACAAGAGCCGGAGAAGATTCCATTGAGGTGTACTTTGAGTGGGATGAGATCTCAGGAGCTGATGGCTATCAGGTTTACGAGGACTACAAGTACTATGAGGAAGAGGAATACAGGGAACCTGAATACTATGAGACCACTGAGACCGCTTTTGTCGCCGGAGCCCAGGATTACTTTGATTTCAGGATCAGTGTACGGGCTTATAAAGGCCAGGGAGAAAGCAGGGTCTATAGCGAATGGAGCGATTTTGCACAGGGAAGTACCTACTAATATCGGTAAATAAGCATGATTTTGAGGCGGCGTCTTTGCGCTGCCTCTTTGCATGAATAAAAATTTATATTTTTATAAGAAAAAGATTGTGAAATAATTGGCAGTATGGTAAAAAAAGATGTTATACTTTAATTTAGATGATTATGCGCTTTGGGTTTTTGGGCAGGGAGATTTTTTATGGAAGAAAGAGATATCCGGCACCTTTTGAACGCAGTAAAGAGCGGTGAAGTAGCCGTTGACGATGCACTGCTCCAGCTTAAAGAAGCACCCTTTGAGGACATGGGCTTTGCAAAGCCTGATCTTCACAGAGGCTTGCGACAGGGCAAGCCTGAGGTCATATATGGACAGGGCAAGACTCCGGACCAGATCCTTAAGATTTCCGAGAAACTCCTTAGCCACAGCCAGGGCAAGGTCCTTATCACCAGAATGTCGGCTGAGGCAGCAGCGTACTACCGGGAGAACAAGAGTGATATTACCGTAGAGCTCTTTTACGATGAACTCAGCAAGGTGGGTGTTGCCTTTGGAAAAGAGCGCGATGGAAAGAGCATAGAAAAGGTTGGCAAGATCGTCATAGCAACCGGAGGTACCAGCGATATGCCTGTTGCGGAGGAGGCGGCTCTTACGGCTGAATTTTACGACAACAACGTAGTAAGGCTCTATGATGTGGGTGTTGCAGGTATCCACAGGCTCATGGCAAAGGAACCCATGGAGGAGATCATGACTGCAAATGTCGTTGTCGCAATCGCCGGAATGGAGGGCGCTCTGGCCAGCGTGGTTGGCGGCCTTGCAGACTGCCCGGTTATTGCAGTTCCCACAAGTGTCGGATACGGAGCATCCTTCGGAGGACTGTCAGCTCTTTTGTCCATGCTCAATTCCTGTGCCAGCGGAGTGAGTGTCGTTAATATCGACAACGGCTTCGGAGCAGGGTTCCTGGCCAGCATGATCAATCAGAGGTAAGACGCGGCATTTTGCCGAGCCCATAAAAGAAATGGAAAGGTGGTTTTGCAGTAAAATGCGTACTAAAAAATTCAAGAAGACTATATCAACTATTGCACTTGTTCTGATCCTTGTGATGGTATTCGGAACCGTGGCAACTGCTCTTACAGGCTGTGGAGCCAGTGCTTCTGCCAGCGGCGACGACGTGACCATCAGGGTTGCGGCTCTTAAGGGTCCGACAACCATAGGACTTGTGAATCTTATAGATGATGTTAAGAATGGAAACTCCGATGTGAAGTGCAACTTCGAGATGTATACCCAGGGATCGGACATCATGGCTGCCATGGCCGCAGGAAATGTGGACATCGGACTTGTTCCTTCAAATGTTGCCTGTATAATGAACGGCAAAATCGAGGGCGGAGTTACGGTGATCGATATAAATACTCTCTCGGTTCTTAACTGCGTCACCGCAGATGAAAGCGTATCCTCGGTTGCGGATCTTGCAGGCAGGACGCTTTACGCAACAGGCCAGGGAGCAACACCTGAGTACACCATCAGATACCTTCTTGAAAAGAACGGCGTTACAGACTGCACCATAGAGTTCAAGTCAGAGCCCACAGAGATCGTATCAATTCTTTCTGAGAACAGCAGCGCAGTGGCAGTACTTCCACAGCCCTTTGTAACAGCCGCAACTCTTCAGAATACAAGCCTCAAGGTGGCATTTGCCCTTGAAGATGAGTGGGCAAAGGTCAACGATTCATCCAGCATCGTTACCGGTGTGACAGTGGTAAAAAACAGCTTCCTTGCAGAGCACAAGGGCGCAGTTGACGCATTTATCAAGGCACACAAGGACAGTGCAGACAAGGCAGTTTCAGACATTGATAAGACAGCAGCCCTCACTGTTGAGCAGGGCATCATCGCCAAGGAGCCCCTTGCCAAGAAGGCTATTCCTAATTGCGGTGTAGTATGCATCTCCGGAAAAGAGATCAAAAAGACCCTCGCAGGATATCTTGAAGTTTTATTTGAGCAGGATCCCAAGTCTGTTGGCGGACAGCTCCCGGATGACAGCTTCTACTATGAGGGGTGATAGTAATATTTTAAATTTGAAAAGGAACCGATAATCTTGTCAAAGCTTGTAAGGCAGCTACTGGCAACCCTGGTCTGGATAATAATCTGGCAGCTGGTGGCCATTATAATACACAACAAAATATTGCTGGCAGGACCCTTGGAGACTGTTTCAGCCCTGGCTGCTTTAGCTCCCACCCGGAGCTTTTGGAGCAGCATCTGGCAGACTACCGGACGTATCCTTTTAGGCTTTCTTATCGGCTCTTTAGTGGGAATTATTCTGGCATATATAGCAAGTACCAGAATCTGGGTCGAGGAATTTATAAAACCCCTTGTATCAGCTCTTAAATCCATACCGGTAGCCAGCTTTGTTATCCTGCTCCTGATATGGTTTGGCAGCAGAAATATCTCCGTCATCATCTGCGCCATGGTAGTATTCCCGATCCTCTACCTTAATACCTTAGAGGGTCTTAAGAGTACCGATATAAAAATGCTGGAAATGGCAAGGGTTTACCGCATGCCAAAGAGCCGTGTGCTGCGCTACATTTATCTGCCGCAGCTGACACCTTTTTTCAAAAGTGCCTTTAAGCTTGCCATCGGCATGAGCTTTAAGAGCGGCATTGCCGCCGAAGTAATCGGCCAGCCACTAAACACCATCGGCAACGGCCTGTACCTCTCGAAGATATACCTCGAGACCGCGGACCTCTTCGCATGGACAATCGTAGTAGTGCTGATATCGTTTGTATGCGAAAGAATCATTTCTGTAGTAATTGATGCGATTTGAGTATTATCATTTGTAATATTTGAATTTTGGGACGCCAGACCTGTTTGATTACCAAGAAACGCCCCAGGTCTGGCCCCCATGATCAAGGAATACCATGACAATCGAGATAAACAACGTATCCAAGTCCTTTGGCGGACAGGCGGTACTTAGTAACTTCAATCTGAATATAGAGTCGGAGCACAGCTACGTCATCACCGGCCCTTCAGGCTGCGGCAAAACAACGCTCCTTCGCCTGATCCTGGGCCTGGATGAACCGGACAGTGGCACAGTGAAGCTCCTTGGGGACTACAAGTACCCATTCGTAAACTCAGGAATGGTCTTCCAGGAGGATCGCCTGTGCGAGGAGTATGACGCCGTAACCAACGTGACCATGGTCAGCAAAAAAGTCTTTCGTGAAACGGTTATAGAGGAGCTGAAAAAGCTCCTGCCGGAGGATGCTCTTTTCAAACCGGTAAAAGAACTGTCCGGCGGCCAGAAGAGGAGAGTGGCAATAGTAAGGGCCTGCGCCATACCCAGCGACATCCTCATTATGGATGAGCCCTTTACAGGCCTTGATGAGGCAGCAAGAAAGACAGCCATTGATTACATAAGAGACAAACAGGGGTCAGGTCCCCTTGTCATTACAACCCATGACACTAAAGGCCTTGAATTTGGCAGGGTAATTGACCTTGGAAAGTGATCATGTTTTGGCAGCAATCTGTCATCCTGACAGTGAACATAGAGTAACAAGTTAAGAGATAAGTTTTTTTGGAGGAGTTTTTTATGGTAACAAATGACGCGAGTATGAACAGCTTTAAGCACAAGATCATGGAGGAAGTGTGCAGACTGGAATGGAATGGTGAAAATGACCAGGAGCACATTGAACAGCTGGTGCTTAAGATGATCCCGGGGCCAAAGCCTGAGTACAGATGCTGTGTTTATAAAGAAAGAGAGATCGTTCGTCAGAGGATCAACCTGGCAAATGCCAAGGCACCAAGCTACAATCCAGGGTCCGAGAACATTGTTCAGGTTATTGACCCTGCCTGCGACGAGTGCCCCATTGCAGCCTATTCAGTAACTGATAACTGCCGTTTCTGCATGGGTAAGGCCTGCATCAGCTCCTGTAAGTTCGGAGCCATCACTCCCGGTGATACCCACATGCACATCGATCCTGCAAAGTGCAAGGAGTGTGGAATGTGTGCAAATGCATGTCCTTACAATGCCATCGTGCATCTTGAGAGGCCCTGCAAAAAGGCATGTCCTGTAGGTGCCATCACCTACGATGAATACGGTTACTGCAAGATAGATGAGGACAAGTGCATCCAGTGCGGCCACTGCATCCACAGCTGCCCATTTGCAGCCATCGGAAGTAAGACCTTCCTTGTTGACATCATCAAGGAGATCAAGGCCGGAAAAGAAGTTATTGCCATGTGCGCACCTGCTACAGAGGGCCAGTTCGGAGAGGACATCTCCATGGGCTCCATCAGGGAAGGACTTAAGAAGATCGGATTTGCAGACATGGTTGAGGTAGGACTTGGCGGCGATATGACAGCAGCCTACGAGTCAGAGGAGTGGTCAGAGGCCTACAAGGAAGGCAGAAAGATGACAACCTCCTGTTGCCCTGCTTTCATCAACATGTTAAAGAAGCATTTCCCTGACCAGTACAAGGAAAACATGAGCACCACAGTTTCACCTATGTGCGCTATTTCAAGATATTTAAAGGCCACAAGACCTGGATGCGTAACAGTATTTATCGGACCCTGCATCGCTAAAAAGTCTGAGGCTCAGGATAAATCAGTTCCAAACAATGCTGACTATGTTGTGACCTACGGCGAGCTCAGAGCTCTCATGAGATCCAGGGATGCCAAGTTCGAGCCCGTTCCTGAAGGCTATCAGGAGTCTTCAATCTGGGGCAAGCGCTTTGCAACAAGCGGCGGAGTTGCCAATGCCGTTATCGAGTGCATGCAGGAGAGAGGCGAGGATACATCACAGCTTAAGCTCCTTAGGGCAGCAGGTGGAGCAGAGTGCAAAAAAGCTCTCACCCTCCTTAAAGTTAATAAGCTCCCCGAGGACTTCATCGAGGGAATGGTTTGTCCCGGAGGCTGCGTTGGCGGTCCTTCAAGACACAAGAATATCAGTGATATCAATAAAGCCAGAGAGACACTTCTCTCAAAGGCAGATGACAGAAAAGTTTTAGATAACCTTAAGAATTATCCTATGGACAAGTTCTCAATGCACAGAGATGGACATATGTAATCTCATTTTTTTCTTAAACCGCTACGAGGGGCAAGATATATGGATGTACTGAGCATCTTAGGCAGACCAAAGGAACAGAGGAACTTTAAATCAGATCTCATAAATCTGGTGATGGTCATATTTACATCTATCTATACTATCATGTACACCAGAGCCATGCCCTACCTTGATGGGGCAGGCTTTGGAACTGCTGGAATCGTATATGCTTTGAGGTATATACCGATCATGATCACAACCGCGCTGGGGGGCAATGTACCCGGAATGGCCAGTGTTCTTGTGGTGTTCATTCAAAGGACTGTAACCAGCAGTTCTTTTTCCTATATGACCTTCATATATCTTGTTGTAGTATGCGTTGTGGACTTTCTTACCAGGAGACGCTGGTTTAACAAATGGTATAAAGTCTTTGTGGTTATGTTCTTTATGATGAACCTGGTGGGAACCTTCTGGGGGGTCACGCTGATCCTTCTTAGTGACAACGGACTTGAGGTTGTCACTACCATGCAGGTGGTCTACTGCTTCTTAAATGAGCTTCCGGGGTGCCTTCTTGGCAGTGTGATAGTTTACCTTTTGCTCAAACATCTTCCGGACAAAATAAAAGTTCTTTTTGCAAACGGCAAGTATTATGTCAATCCATCCATCCTGTCCGAGGATGAGAAGTATGAGGTGGAGAGACGTTCAAAGATTGGCAGCGTAGTGATGAATATCATCGTCTTTGAAGCGCTGGTTTTGGGCCTTGCTGCCGAGCTTGCATCAAACACCCTTATCCCAACCATGTATGATTACGCTTACGATAGCAAAGTAAATTATAACTCTGACTATGACCTCAGCGACATAAAAAGCACCGAGAGAATAGAGAGCAGGGTAAGCCGTCAGCTCTTGGAAGAAATACAGTATGAGACCAGTTATTTTTCGGAAAGCGTCATTGGGAAAGGCGGAATAAACTACAGATACAGCGTGCGTCTTGCCATGCTGATCTCCATAGTAGTCATTCCTCTTGCGGTATTTGTAAACAGATACGCCCAGTACAGGATAGCAAGGCCAATAAGGTCTCTGTCCAAGACGATGGCCGGAATCTACAACGCGCAGGAGGGCTACCTTAACGACAGTATAAAGGCGGTCCATGACCTGGATATTAGGACCAACGATGAGATCGAGGATCTGTACCACGCGGTGGATCTTACGGTTTACAGACTTGTGGAGTACATTGAGCTTGTTAAGACCAGACAGTCCATTGAGGATCAGCTTCAGGTGGCCAAGTCCGCCAACGAAGCCAAGTCCAGGTTCCTCTCCAATATCTCCCATGAGATCAGGACTCCTATCAATGCAGTCCTTGGTTTTGATGAGATGATCCTTAGAGAGAGCAAGGATGAGGAGATCCTTGGCTATGCAAAAGATATCCAGAGCTCCGGCAAGACACTTCTTGCCCTTATAAACGATATCCTGGACTTTTCCAAGATCGAAGCCGGCAAGATGGAGATCATTCCTGTGGAGTACGAGCTTAGCTCTGTTATGAACGATATCGTCAACATGGCAGAGATGAGAGCCAGGGAAAAGAGCCTTAAGCTCCAGGTAAATGTTGACGAGAACATACCCCACATCCTCTTTGGCGATGAGATCAGGATAAAGCAGTGTATCATCAACATCATCACCAACGCGGTGAAGTACACAGAGGAGGGCTCTGTTACCCTGGATGTTAGCTATGAAGTGGTTGAGAGCGAAGAACTCTTTGACAATGACGAGGATTACATTGATCTTAAGGTAAGCGTTTCCGATACCGGAATCGGCATAAGGACTGAGGACATGGACAAGTTAATGTCAGCCTTTGAAAGGATTGATGTAAAGAGAAACCGTACCATTGAAGGCACAGGCCTTGGTATCAGTATCGTAACAAGCCTTCTTGGCATGATGGACAGTAAGCTTGAAGTTGACAGCGAATATGGAAAGGGAAGTGTATTCTCTTTTGCCATAAGACAAAGGGTTATCGACTGGGAAAGAGTTGGTGATTTCGCCCAGAAGGTCAAGGAAGCCAAAATGGATACCGACGGTTACAAGGAGAGCTTCCAGGCAGAGAATGCCCATATCCTGGTGGTTGACGATACCAGAACGAACTTAACTGTCATCGAGGGATTGTTAAAGCAGACTAAGATCAAGATAGACACTGCCACAAGCGGAATGGATGCCCTAAAGCTGGTTAAAGAAAATAAATACAACGTTATCTTCCTTGATCACAGAATGCCTGAGATGGATGGAATACAGACCTTCCACACCATGCAGGAGATGGAGGGCAACCTTAACAGGGAGACTCCTGTTATTGCCCTTACAGCCAACGCGATCTCGGGGTCCCGTGAGATGTACTTTAAAGAGGGCTTTACAAACTACATGTCAAAGCCCGTTGACCCTGTAAAGCTTGAGGAAATGATCCTTTCCTATCTGCCAAAAGAGCTGATATCAAGACCGGGAGATGATTCCTATGTGGAAGAAGGGGCGCCGGATGACGGTGAAGAAAAGGCTATTATCAAGGAGCTTCTCAAGATCAACGGAATTGATGTTAACACAGCCATTGAGAGGTGCGGATCTGCTGTGGCTGCCAGGGATGTCATGAGGGATTTCTGGCTGGCGATTGATGACAGGGCAGGATATATTGAGCGCTACGAGACGGAGAAGAACATCAAGGATTACACCATTTACGTCCATGGACTTAAGAGCTCTGCAAGGGCCATCGGAGCCCTTGATCTGTCTGAAAAGGCGGAATATCTGGAGGCCTGCGGAAATGGCGGCGATATCGATGAGATTGAGATGCTGACCCCCGGACTTCTTACCCTCTACAGGAGCTATTCCAAGAAGCTGGAAGCTCTTTTCGCAGAGGATGACAACGGCAAGCCTATGATATCTCCGGATGAGCTGGAAGGTGCCTTCGCCTCAATTAAGGAATTTGTCTCTGCTTCCTATTATGACAGCGCGGACGATATAGTGAAGATGCTTGACGGCTACAGGCTTCCTTCAGAGTACAAGAACAGGTTCCTGGAGATAAAGAGACTTCTTGCGGCTGTTGACAGAGATGGACTTTTAAATGTATTGTAATTTATAATTATTAAAGATGGATAAGTATGCGGTGTCACATGTTCAGGCACCGGAAAGGCAGTTTAATGGATAAAAGAGTGTTGCTTATTGGCGTTCAGAAGAGCTTTATGGTGAATGCCATCGCAGTAGGACTTCAGAAAAATAACTATCAGGTGGAGACAGTTGGGCCAAGTGCGGACTCTATAGACAATCTGCCAGACAGACCAAATATCTATGTGCTTTATCTGGGGGATCTTACTGCAGATGAAGCGCCTCTTTTCACATATCTGAATGAACATATTGATACAGAGAGATTTCTTTTGTACCTGGTGGGCAGTAAAGAGGAGCTGAGTATTGCCATGTCCATTATCGGAAAAGAGAAGGTAACGGAAACTTACTTAAGGCCTCTGGATGTCAAGCTGCTTGCGGATCACCTTAACATGGTTGTGGACTACAGTGCAGTGGATGAGAGCCTTCGCAAGAAAGTCCTCATTATTGACGACGACGGAGCAATGCTCAGGATGATGAAGACCTGGCTGTCAGTGAAGTATCACGTTTACATGGCAAGTTCAGGTAAGATCGCTCTGACTTTCCTTGAACAGACCCCTGTGGATCTGGTACTGCTTGACTACGAGATGCCGGTCATGAGCGGTCCTGAAGTATTAAAAGCCATGAGGGCGCACTCTAAGCTCAAGGATATTCCGGTTATTTTCCTTACAGCCAAGGATGACAAAGAGTCTGTCATGAAGGTTGTTTCCCTTAAACCCGCCAAGTATCTTCTTAAGTCCATGCCAAAGGAGAAGCTGATCGGAGCCATCGATGAGTTTTTCCTGCTTCTGGACGCAAGAAATTCCAGATAAAATAACATCAAGGAAGGTAGACCAAAAATGATTTCCAAGCTGATTGACAAGATTCAAAAGACTAACGCCCCCATTGTAGTGGGACTCGACCCGAAGCTGGCGTTCATTCCCGACAGCATCAAAAACAGGTGCTTTGAGGAGAAGGGCAAAAACTTAGAAGGCGCAGCAGAGGCCTTCTGGCAGTTCAACAAGGAGATCATTGACAATATCTATGATATAGTCCCGGCAGTAAAGCCCCAGATCGCCATGTACGAGGAACTGGGGATTCCCGGACTTATCACTTTTAAAAAGACAGTAGATTACGCCAAAGAGAAGGGCCTTATCGTTATTGGAGATATCAAAAGAGGAGATATAGGCTCAACCTCCGAGTCCTATGCAGTTGGACACCTTGGAAGCGTAACCATTGAGGGTGAGACCTTCAGGGGCTTTGAAGAGGATTTTGCCACAGTCAATCCATATCTTGGATCTGACGGTGTTAAGCCATTTATAGATGTGTGTAACAGAGAGGACAAGGGAATCTTTGTCCTTGTTAAGACGTCCAATCCCTCCAGCGGAGAATTCCAGGACAGGCTCATTGACGGAAGACCACTTTATGAGATAGTGGGCGAGCAGGTTGAGAAGTGGGGACTTGACTCCATGGATGGCGTTTACAGTAACGTAGGAGCTGTGGTTGGAGCTACATATCCTGAGATGGGTAAGGTTTTAAGGGGCATAATGCCTCACGCCTTTATCCTTGTTCCCGGCTATGGTGCGCAGGGAGGCAAGGGAAAAGACCTTGTCCACTTCTTTGACAGGGACGGCCTCGGAGCCATTGTAAACTCCTCAAGGGGCATAATTGCAGCCTGGAAGAGCGACAGTTACAAAGAGTTTGCTGATGGCAGAGTCGGAGAGGCAGCAAGGGCCGCTGCTCTTGATATGCAAAAAGATATTGCTGATACACTTGCACACTAAAATGTGATATCATGAATGATATAACGGAATATGAGGAGGGAATATGCGATACGTAGAGACAAATCATATCAAGATTGCTGACGTAGAAGCAAAGCTGGACGGGGCAAATCAGCTGATCGATGACTACATCTTTGATGTGGGGCTCAAGAACAAGGAGCAGCTGCGACTTAAGCTCTTGTGCGAAGAGGTTTTAAGACTTGCCAAATCTATTATCGGATACGGCATAATGGATTTCTGGCTTGAGGGGACCAGCAGAGTTACCAAGATCTACCTCACAGCAGAAAACCACATTGACAAGGCTAAACAGCAGGAACTTATTTCGGTTTCAAGCTCCGGTGAGAACAGCAATGAAAAGGGCTTTTTTGGTATCCTTAAGTCAATGTTCCTTATGCAGGGAATTGAAGACGAGATGTGGAACTTAAAGGACTACCTCCAGGAGATCTACACCAAGAGAGAACAGGATCCATATTCCCAGGAAGCATGGGATGATCTGGAGAGATCCCTTGTAGCTAATCTTGCTGATGATATCGATGTTTCAGTAGACAAGAACAGTATTAAGATGGTTGTCACCAAGGACTTCTCTGAGGCTCTTAGCACAGTAGGATCCAGAGTTCCTGAGGCTACAACACAGCTTACATTTATAGACAGCAGCAAAAAGAATGAAAGTGCTGTATTTGAAAAGGTGGATGAGATCCTTGCAGAGCTTGATCTTTCACCTAAGGATGCAGTTCACATGAAGCTCCTGTTTGAGGAGACTGTGGGAATGCTTAAAGCTCTTACCGCAGATTACCATGCAGCAGTATGGTTTGAAAAATATAAACACGAGTGCTGTATCAGAGTATCCGGTAAGACAGAGATGAGCCAGGATAAGAAGGAAGGACTTCTTGATGTGGCTTCCCAGAAAGGTAACACTCTTGTTAAGGGCTTCATGGGCAAGGTAGGAGATATCATCGAAAATGGTCTTCTCAACTACAACAACGTAATGAAGCTTCAGCAGGAGTATGGCGGCGGAACCGTCAACTACGGAACTCTTGGTATGTACAACGGTGTCGAGGGAATGGCAGATTCAGGAATCATGTGGTCCCTTTACGAATACAGAGATGCCCTTAAGGAAAGCGCTGATACAAATGACGAGGCCAAGGCAGCCTGGGATGAGCTTGAAAAGTCAATCGTGGCGAGCCTTGCAAAGGACGTGCTTGTTGGTGTTAAGGGCAACAGAATTGACATGACAATCGTATGTGATATCAAATAAAGGATAGAGAGGTGGATAAAATGACAATCAACAAAACAGGAAGCGGAAATGAACTTACAATTGCACTTGAGGGCAGACTTGACACAACAACAGCACCACAGCTTGATGACGAGCTTAAGGCAGCACTTAACGGTATAGAAAAGCTCGAATTTGATTTTGAAAAGCTTGAGTACATCTCATCTGCAGGACTTCGTGTTCTTCTTTCAGCTCAGAAGGTTATGAACAAGCAGGGCAGCATGGTTATCAAGAACGTTAACGAAGAGATCCAGGAGATCTTCGAGGTTACAGGATTTGTTGATATCCTCACAATTGAATGATAATGGACATAAAAAACGCGCTTGCCACATGGCAGGCGCGTTTTTAGGTGCGCCTTGAGGCGCAGGTTTCTTGCATAATGGGTTGTTTTGCGTGCAGGGCAGCTTACAGTCCTCTGTAGCGGCGGGCCAGATATCTGGCCAGGGTGATAAGGCCCACTGTCTCGGTTACGTGGTAGATAATGGAAGTCCAGACAATTCCTATCTCACGTCCCATGAGATTTACGGTCTGCATCTGTAGCAGTCCAAAAGAAATAAGGAACATCCCAAGGATAACCACAGTGGCAATCTTGAGATATTTGTCGTTTAGGAAGATACCGGTCATCATGACTCCAAGCAGTATGGCAGAGAGGATCTCCTGGTACTTAAAGCCGTGGGTCATGTTGTAGAGCATTATAAATGTTCCGTCTGTCATGCCTGTCCCTGTAGACAGCGCGTCCATCAACATCCCTATAAACCGTCTGTACATGATAGAAGTGAAATCGTAGATGAGCTCTGCGCCGATAAATATCACTGCCCAGAGCTGCAATAGTCTGTTTACTGAAGCAACTGACAAAGAAGCCAGCTTGCTCTTTCCAAATATCTCTTTCTGGAGTTCGCCCATTCCCTGCTGGTCGTCCTTGGGGACCAGCTTCATGTAGTGCTGGAGTTTATGCCATTCCTTGTAAAAGATATAACCTGTAGCCAGTATCTGTACAATAGATATTACCATCTGGATCCTCCACAGGGCCAGATCAAGCATGTCCGGGGAAGAGATGTTGCTGCGCTTAAGAATTATCCTTGAAAGACCTTCGAAAAGAGCTGTAACTATCTTGAGGATGGCAACATATAATATCGCATTTGAAAGAATATGTTTTTTGACATTTATGTACAATTCTTTTGCCTCTTATCATTTTGCGTCGTATAAATCTAAAGATAGCATACCATATTATTAAATTTATTTAAATTTTCAGACATATACAACACCTCGTGAAAAAAGAGTGATATGGTTGATTCATAGACTGAAATTAAATTGCAGTTCTTAAAAGAGAGAGGGGGAAATATCGTGAAAAATAATCTCTTTTTGAAATTCTGTGCAGCACTTCTTACAGTGTGCATCGTTTTGGCAAGCATAACCGCAGTCCAGATAGGAAAGGTATATGCTGAGGATAACGAACATGAGACGGGCCTGTGGGACGATGATGGAGACTGGGACTTTGATGATGATCCTGATGATCCTCTTCCGGAGAATCCGGATCCGGGCGCAGACCCGACGCCGCCGGCACCAGCATCTGATCCCGATCCCGATCCTGATCCGCCTTATCAGCCGGATCCCTTTGACTATAATCTTATATGCTATACACCAAGCATCAGCTTTGGAACTGTATATCAGGGAGATGTGGTTCAGGCCAAGCAGTTTTCAATTGTGAATGTAGGCCAGAATGCATTCCCTCTTACATGGGAAGAGATAGACCAGTACACTGCATTTGATCTTGGCTCCATTAGTCCTGATCTTGATATGGATCCCGGCGAGTCTGTGACATTCTCCATTTCTCCAAGAGAGAATCTGGCCCCCGGAAGCTATGTGGCCAGCTACACATTCTTTTCCGCAAATGATTACAGACGTCACCACACAGCAAGAGTTGACGTGACTCTAACGGTGAAAAACGTTACACCATATATCACCGGCGTTGATGTAATTCCCGGTTCGGTATCCATACCTGCGGGAAAGAGCTACAGATTCGATGTCAATGTTTCCGGAGGAAACGGCTATGATCCTTCAGTTACCTGGTCTGTTGTGGGAAACCAGCTCTCAGGAACAACTATAGATTCCGATGGTAAGCTGACAGTGGCAAGCGGCGAGACGGGTTCTTTTGTAGTAGTAGCCACCTCCAGACAGGATCCTTCCTTCACCGGCAGGTCTGTCGTCACGGTGACCAGTGTGGACTATGTGGTGAGCGTAAAGGCTGATCCTGCTGAAGGCGGAGCCGTGGCAGGAGGCGGAGCTGTAAGGTCCGGACAGGACTGTACCGTATCCGCATCTCCAAACAACAACTTCATGTTTAAGGGCTGGTATGAGGGAGGAAATCTTCTTTCCAACGACAGGCAGTTTACCATAAGAAGCGTAAGCGGTGACATTAACATGGTTGCCAGGTTCGAGAGAAAATCCTGCTATATCAGAACAGCTGTAAACGATGGAAACGCCGGAACTGTAACAGGCAGCGGTTCTGTTGCCTACGGTGGCAAGTACACCATCACAGCCAAGGCCAATGATGGATACAGCTTTGTGGGATTTGTAGAGAACAACCAGACCATTTCAAACTCTTCTTCAATTGAGCTTAACAATATTACCACTGACAGGACCATCACAGCTGTGTTTGGCAGGGATAAGTGCAACGTCAACGTTTCGGTTTATCCCCAGGACTCAGGTAAGTACGAGGGGGCAGGAACCTACAATAAGGGTTCAAAGTGCGAGCTTCGGGCTACTGCCTATGAGGGCTACGAGTTTTTGGGCTGGTCAATCAACGGACAGATAGTTTCAACAGATACAAGATACACCATTGACAAAGTAAAGAGCGATGTAAATGTAGTTGCCAATTTCAAGAAAAAAGATGCGCCTACCTATAAACTTACATCAGGTATTGCGACTGCAGGCGGAAGCATCGTGCCAAGCGGAGATCATGTTGTGGCTAAGGGCAGCAGCGTAACCTACAACATCGTGCCTCAGGCTGATCATAAGATCACGGCAGTCATTGTGGATGGCAAGAACATCGGAGCAGTATCAAGCTATACCTTCAATAATATCCAGGGCGGACATACCATAACTGCAAGCTTTGAGAAAAAGCCTGCAGCGGCACCTGCCGGCAAGCAGCAGAGCGGAGGAACTTCCCAGCAGCCTGCAGCTAAAAAGCAGGAGGCACCTAAAAAGACCGATTACAACGAAAGTACAGCCACCGAAGGCGCGCTGCCAAAGCAGCAGGTGGTGGATGTAGTTGTTCCCGAGCATCATGATGAGCTTAGCGGAATAGATTATGAGGACGACGAGTACACTGAGGCCGCGGAGATAGCAGAGCCGCAGACACCTATGTCTGCAGGCAGCGTAATGGCAAGGCATGACCTGGATGAAGATACCTTAAGGATCCTCATCAATGACAACGCTGTTCTTCCAATGCTCAGGGAAGCCTTCGAGGACGGAACACTCCAGATAACTGTCAACAACACCTATGCTGAGGATACTCAGGAGACAGCGGCACAGCTGTATTATCATAAGCCCACCCTTGTGAACTTTGAGGATGTCATCGCTGAGACCCTTACAGCAGAAGAAAAGTACGCAGTTCTCACAGGAACACCGGTTTCCTTTAACATTGATATCACTGAGAACACTCGGTCAGTTGACGGGACTATTAAGCAGCAGATGCAGAAAAAGATAGGCTACAAGCCGGTTTCTTATTTTGACTTTCTTATCATGAAGTCCATGGCGGGAACCACAACGGTCATCAACAAAACTGCATCAGAGCTTGAGGTAGTTGTTCCTATCCCTGAGGAGTTCAGGAAGGCAGGAAGAAAGTTCTATGTCATCAGAGATCATAACGGAAAGGTGGATGTCCTGGAGGATATAGGAGATGATCCTACAACGGTAACCTTCAGAACTGACAGATTTTCTGAGTATGCAATTGCCTACGAGGCCATCAATGTTAACAAGCTTATCCTTAGATTTTTTATTATTGCGGGAGTTTCACTTATACTTGCACTCATCTGCTTTGTTAATCTTGTGAAATATAAGAGAACATCGAGGGTAAGAGCGAAAAGATAATGCTTTGTAGACGTAAAAATATGATATAATATTGTGTATAAACAAACATGCGCTTTGCGCATATGAAAACTTATAAATCAACCAATGAAAGGCAGGAAACGGGATATGAACAAGACATTTAGTAAAGGTGAGATTATCTTCCGTGAAGGGGATAACGGCGACAGTTTTTTTGAAATCCTTAAGGGACTTGTAGCTGTTTATACAGGCTATGGCCAGGATACTGAGCAGAAGCTCACAGAGATCGGCAGTGGACATATTGTTGGTGAACTTGCTCTTATCGATGCTTTCCCAAGAAGTGCCACAGTGGTTGCTCTTGATGATACTGAGGTTTCAGAGATCACAATTGACGAGATGAGAGCTTATTTTGAAGGTTCTCCCGACAAGATCAAATTTATTCTCAGTGAACTTGGTGAGAGACTTCAGAGACTTACCAATGACTACACAGATGCCTGCGTGACTATCAGAGAACTCTATCCTCAGAATGAAGCGCGCAAGGAAGGCATTGCTGATAAGATCAAGAAGTTCGTTAATACCTATAACCTTATGAGCAAGGCAAAACAGCCCAGCGCAGAGTTCCTTCGTGAAGCTGAAAGAGCTGACAAGAAGGAAGGCTATTCAAAGGGCGTTGAGAAGTTCAGCAGAGGAACTGTCATCTTCAGAGAGGGTGAGCCCGGAAAGTGCATGTATGACATCCACTTTGGAACAATCGGTATCTACACCGGATATGGCACACCACAGGAGAAGTGCCTGACAACCCTTTATGCCGGAAAGTTCTTCGGAGAGCTGGCTCTCCTTTCAGGAGAAGTAAGAACAGCTACAGCTGTAGCTCTTGAAGAGGGCACAATGCTTGAGCCTATCTACATGGAAGACTTTGAGGAAATCTTCGAACATAATCCTGCCAAGATCGAATCCATCATCAAGCATGTTTCCTTCAGGATCAGAAGACTTACATATGAGTACACAAATGCCTGCAAGATGATCTGTGACGCTGCAGAAGCTGAACTTAAGAATGCAGTAAGTGATGAGTTCAAGAAGAAGGCACAGGAATACAAAGAAAATTATTACGGCTGATAAGAACCTGTTTTGTGCCCGCTCTCACAAGGAGCGGGCACTAGTTTGTTTATATTATTAGGAGGCGTGCATGGCTGATTCATCCAGGATCATTCAGGAAAACATAATCCGTTCCATGGCAGAGGGTGTCATGTCCATCGGCTTTAATGGCGTGATCAACTTTGTGAACCCCATAGCCCTTGAGATACTTGGCCTTTCCGAGGACTGCGTTGGCAAAAAGTTTGCCCAGTGCTTTTTTGACAGTGATGATAACGATGCTTTTACCCAGATGGTCCTTGACGCTGTGTACGACAGGACCAGGGCACATGAGGGCATAGTTCCCTATATCAGAGGTGACAAGACGCTTCAGCTTCGAGTTGTGACATCCTTCCTTTCCGAGAATGGTGAAAAAGTCGGGATAATCGCGGTGTTCAGCGATCTTAGCGAGCTCATGGATCTTCGTGATGCCGTTAAGAGCATGGAAAAGATAAGGGCCCTGAACTCACAGCTTGAGCTTAGAAACAATCTTTTATCCACAACGTTTGGAAGATTTTTATCAGATGACATTGTAAAGCAGCTTCTGGACACTCCTGACGGCCTGCGGCTCGGTGGCAAAAAGAAAAAGCTCACCATTATGATGAGCGACCTTCGTGGCTTTACCGCCATGAGCGAGAGGATGGATCCCGAGGATCTTATTGCCATGCTCAATCACTACCTGGGAGAGATGACTGAGGCCATCCAGAGTAAGGACGGCACCATAATTGAGTTTATGGGAGATGGCATTTTTGCCATATTTGGCGCGCCCCTTGATAATGAGAATCACGCCGCGGATGCCGTGGCAGCAGCTCTTGATATGCAGGACAGGATGGAAGGGGTTAATAAGTGGAACATCGAGAGGGGCTATCCTATTCTGGAAATGGGAATCGGCATAAATACCGGAGATGTTGTCGTTGGGAACATCGGCTCCGAGAAGCGCACCAAGTACGGAGTTGTGGGTAGCAACGTCAACCTGACAGGCCGCGTGGAGAGTTACACTATAAACGGACAGATCCTCATTTCCGGCGCTACCAGGGAGTGCGTGATTTCGGACATGTCCATTGCAAAAGAAATTGTGGTCCACCCAAAGGGTGTAAAGGGAGACATGAAGCTCTTCCAGGTGGTTGGTATCGGCGAGCCGTATAATCTTTTCATCGATGTTAAGAGCACTCTGCCGGACAAGCTTGGCAAGACCATACCCGTTACCTTCTATCTTGTGGAGGGCAAGCACGGGGAAAAGAAATCCCACTACGGCGGAATTACGGCCCTGGGCCAGGATATGGCAGTCATCGAAACCGAGGCGGAGCTTAATGTCTATGACAACATGCAGCTTGATGCCGGAGGAGAACTTTACTGCAAGGTAATGGAGAAAAACGATGACGGTTACCTTATCCATTTCACTTCGGTTCCATCAGGGTATAAGGAATGGAAAAAATATTTCGTTGAGAATTAAAATTTTTTAATAATATTTTTGCCATGATTTTTTATCCTTCGTATAAATAATTAGAGTTACAAAAAACAGCGTTACGACTGGAGGAAAAGAGTTATGACAAGAAAGAATTATTGTACAGCAGATTTTATCATGGAGCAGCTTTCTCTTGAGGAGCTTGGCCTTATCACAGGCGGAGTTGGCTTCCTTGACAGCCTTAATGTTATGGATAATTTTGTTTTGGCAGCATCACCTAATGATATTCCACCCAGACCATTTTTTCCTTGATCATTAAGAAAGGCTCTCTGTGAAAAACCAGGAAAGACCATATGAACAAAACGTTAATTAAGAAGAAGACATCATTAAAGAGGGTGGCACTTCGTGCCATCCTCTTTAGTGCGTTATTATTGTTAATACTTGCAATCATTGTTGAGATTGTACTTTTTATTTACCCTACCATAGATAATTACAAGAGAGAAATGGATCATGAAGGTGCATTTGCTCTGGCGCTTATAGATAAGGACTACCTGGAGAGGATAACTAAAGAGGTAAAGGATGTTTACTATAATACTCCCGAGGAAATAAGAAAAGACCAGTACGGCGATGAGTACACGACCATTACCAGAGCCCTTGTGGACGATGACTTTATGAAAGCACGCAGCATACTTGGCTCCTGCAGGGAAAGCTCAGAACTCACCAATGTCTATATAACTTTTTTTGACAAAGAATATGAAAGGCTTGTATACATAATAGATGGCAATGACAGAAACTACGCATTTTTGCCGGGAATGTGGATCTCTAATGAGAATGGAAGGATAGATTCTCCCAAAATCATCGAATGGACGCTGAGCTCAGATTGGTTTCTGCCTGTGACCTATGGCAGGGCTCAGGGCTGGACTGCTACAGATTATATAGAAATCTGCGACACTCAGGGAAACCCAATGGCCTACATGACCATAAACGTTGCCGTCAACTCTTTTGCAAGGCAGATCAAGATGTTTCTGGCGCTGTATATTCCGGTGATGATAATTGTCCTTATAGGATTTACGGTTCTTGCAGCAAGAGGGATCAACAAAAGGCTTATTATTCCCATCAACGATCTGGCGGAGGGAGCAAGGAAATATACACTTATTGGCAAGGTTGACAGGCACGTTGAGACCGATGTCTTTGAGGGGCTTGGCATTGACACAGGTGATGAGCTTGAAGAGCTGTGGCATACAATGGTTGACATGGAGGATGATGTCACAGAGGCCATGAGGCAGATAAGGGATGTTACAGCAAGGCAGGAGAGGCTCAATACCGAGCTTGACCTTGCAAAGAGCATCCAGGCTTCTGCACTTCCTTCGGATTTTCATAAAATAACTGAGCAAAAGAAATTTGAGCTCTTTGCGAGTATGTCCCCTGCAAAAGAGGTGGGAGGCGACTTCTACGACTTCTTCCTGATAGATGATGACCACCTGGGAATGGTAATTGCAGATGTTTCAGGCAAGGGCGTTCCTGCAGCTCTTTTCATGATGATAAGTAAGAGCCTTATTAAGACCAGAGCCAAGGAGGGAGGCAAGCCTTCCGAGATACTTAAGTTTGTAAATGACAGTCTGTGTGAAGATAACATAAATGACATGTTTGTAACTGTGTGGATGGGAATTCTGACTGTTTCCACAGGAGAGGTTGTGGCTGCCAATGCCGGCCATGAGTTTCCGTTTGTTACAGGGGACGACGGACGCTTTGAAGTGTTCAAGGACCCCCACGGCATTGTTATCGGAGCCATAGATAAATCCGTGTACAAGGATTATACGATCAGGCTTTCAAAGGGCGGCAAGCTGTTTGTTTACACTGACGGCGTTGCAGAGGCCCAGAATGAGGCAGAGGAGCTCTTTGGAATTGAGCGCATAACAAAGAGTCTTAACAAGTTTGCAGACGCTGACCCCGAGAGCCTTGTTAGCTCCATGAAGGCAGAGGTGGACGCCTACGCCGGTTCTGCCGCGCAGTTCGACGACATCACCATGCTGTGCCTGTGGTACAAGGGGTGAGAGCCATACCTTTGGAGCCGCTTTCATTGGTTAACAAGCGGGATATGAATCAAGACTGGCTCGCCAGTCTGCCAACTGGTGGACAATAATCAGGATGCCTGTGAATTTTGATTTGAATCGTTTTTTTTAGCAAATTGACCATTTCTCACCATTTTGCATGTGTTTTGACAGTCCGTACCGATAAAAATAGGCGCTAAACTAATGCAAATATTTAAAAAAGAGCTGTTTTGCTAAGTTTTAGGAAAAAATTCAAGCACAAAACACATGCAAAATGGTGAGAAATGGTCGATTTGCTAAAAGGTGAGTGTTTTGCTAAAAATGTATCTATTTTTATAGGGGATTTGTCGCAAATTAAGTCCTTTTCAAAGAAATGTATCAAATTTTGTGGCAAAACCACATTGCAGAGGGATGAAAATGCCCAAAAATAGATACGTTTTATGAGAAATAATAAGATTTGAGAAAAAACGACTTCCTCCAGGCCGGACATAATGGAATAATCCCAACGGCCTAGGTAGAGAGCGCAGCTCATATCCCGCTTGATGACCATTTTCAAGGGGGTCGTGGAATACCGCAGCTTGCGAGGATATGCCGCGAAAGCCCGTATATGTTTTAATCCAAGCAGCGGCAGTATATTTGCCAGGGGCTATGACGTATTCGTATAAATATTCTGTCATCAATGAATTCGGAGCGAAAAATGAAAAGAGAAATCAATCTTGATAACCAAACTATGGCCGATGAGGAACTTGAGCATGTCTTTGGGGGCGCAGGCAAGCAGATCGTAATGACTGCCAACATGCAGGAGATCACCTGTAAATATTGCCAAAAGAATTTCTACGCAAACATAAACAAGATAGAAGTAAAGTGCTCAAAATGTGGCAAACGCAATCGCCTTGATGGTTAAAATATATGGTATAATTGACATGTATTATTTGTTATATCGTCAACCATGACCACAGAAAAATCTATCCTGTCGGACAGGGGTGATTACACCATAATACAAAAGGAACGGTTTGCTGCATGAAAGTTTCATTTGATTTGGATGAGGTACTGTTTGTTGCACCTGATACCTATGAGGTTGAGCCGGAACTTAAGTTTCCTTTGAACAAGATGTTCCCGGAGCGCCTAAGGAAAGGCACGGTGTGGCTTATAAACGAGCTTCAGAGGAGGGGGTTTGAGGTTTGGGTCTACACCTCATCCTTCAGGAGCGATGTTTATATCAAAGGTCTTTTCAGACAGTACGGTGTTAAGTTTGACCAGATAGTTAACGGATACAGGCACAAGGCCGAGGTCCAGGGCAACAGGGAGCAGCTCCTGCCCCAGAAGATGCCTCAGTTTTACAGGATTTCGCTCCACATAGATGATGAGGATGTTATCGTGCAGAACGCCAGGACCTATGGCTACAAGGTACTTCAGATCTATGAACCTGATCCTGAGTGGGCGCAGAAGATAATTGATGAAGCTGAGCGCATCAGGAAGCTTGAAGAAGGTGACGGCAAGTGATCAAAGTCCACTTTTTCACCTAAGGAGGAAATAACCGTGATCGATGAACTAAGAGAAAGAGAGAGGATTGCTTACGCAGAATATCTTTTGGTGAAAAACGGAGCAATTCCCACAGACCTAAAGCCAAGAGGCCAGGGTCAGAGCGAGAACAGGCATATTTACAGCCTTGGCGAAAACTTCTACCGCATAGGGGAGGCGACCTTTGAAGGCCTTTCGGATCCTTACATTGTGATCAGCTGCACCGATGCGAAAAAGTACGCAGAGTACGGCTTGTTCGATGATATTCATGCTTTTGAATTTACCTTAAGCAACGAGGAAATGGATGCAGAAGTCAGATTTGCATTGGGAATTGATGAACTCTTTCCAAAAGAATAATGAACCGCCTTAACGGACTGACTCGGATTATATAGGGACAGACAGTTTAGGGCGGTTTTTTTCGCGAATTTTTTATTCATGTTTTATCGTTTTTTTTGAACTATTGTTACGTTATTTATGATACCATATTATAAGGACTACTATATCTTGGACAATTGCAAGTGATTCAGAGGGGGAATCTACAAAATGGCAAGCAATCAAGTATATCCATTCGAACGTAATCGTTATTATCCGGGAAAGATGCTGACTACAGCTGACTTCCAGGCAGAGCAGAGCTATCACATCAATAAGCTGCGGTTCATGAACAGTCTCATGTACGGAGCCGGAATTGTGTGCGGCTGCAGCGTTGTCAATCTGGACGACCTGTCGATCCTTGTGGAGAGCGGTGTTGTCATGGACGGCAGCGGAAGAGAGATAATAATTGATTCATCTCTTGTAAAAAAGCTTTCGGCCATCGAGGGCTTTGACGATCTTACAAGCGACACCGCATGTCTGTGTGTGCGCTTCAAGGAAAAAGACATCCATTCCGTCTATGCGGTAAGTCACAAGGAGTCTGACTCTGAGTATGAGTTTAACCGCATAAGTGAAGGCTTCGAGATGTTCCTTGTGGACAAGGACGAGTTTGATGAAGGCTTCGAGATGGAATCAGAATTCCTTCAGAAGGAGAGCCTCTTCAGGGGCGCTAACTTTGAGGGATATATCACCATGCCCACAATAGTCAGCAAGGGCCGCAATGTTAAGGCCAGAGTTGAGATCCATAAAACTTCAGGGGCTGACTCCAAGCTTACCTACAACGGAATATTGGATATTCCTGGCTTTACAGCGCCTGACGGATCACAGCAGATCTCCATTGAGATTGACGACATTGAGCTTACAGAGGGCGGAGTATACTACAAGGACCTCTGGATGGTGGTTCAGAATACCGCCGGTATTGAGAGCAATATAATACTTAGAAGTGGTTCTGCATCTGCCTTTGAAGATGACAAGGCAATTCAGGTGGAGAACAGCTTTGCCATGAAGGTCAGATTCTCCGAGGACACCCCCTCGTCCCTTATAAGGAGAGAGACAGGCAAGCTTTCACTGGAGATGAGACAGGCTGTCAGCGCAGAGGCTATCAAGCTTGCAGAGATAGACCTCATGAGGACAGATAGCGCCTACGTTATCGAGAATATCAGAGAGGTTGCCAAGAACCAGTACATCGACCTTCCCTCCCAGACCGGGATCAGGAACGACTACATGGAGTTCTTTGATAAGGATGTTGATATCACTGCAGGCGGAAAAGAATCTTCCTTTGAGGCTTCAAAGGCTCCGGTAGTTGAGTATCAGTCATCTGACCTTAAGAACGTTGCAACAGGTGTACTTGAGATTCCTCTTGGAAGAGAGGCAAGAGCCGGTGACATCAGATATTCAGGAGAGATCACCCACGGCCTTGGTTCAGGCAATGTATATGTTTCAATAGGATATGAATATATTTCCCAGGATCAGGCCCTTGGCGCCAGTGCCAAGAGCACGGTTTACGGCAATCCGGAGCTCTTTTCAAGGCAGGCCCAGCAGCTTGTTGACGCTGAGACAGCAGTAAGAGTCCTTAATGACAAGGGCAGCTTCGTTGTAGCAGCAAGGCTCCTTCGCGACGTTGACTTCCTGGTACTTACCTACAGATGGGTTGCCATCAAATTCCCTTCAGGTGAAGAGCTTGAGGCGGCCGATTACTATGGCAAGTCCATTACAGCAAAGACTCCTACAGTAGTTATGAGGCCAAGAGAGAACTACTACTTTGGAGTTCAGTTCAACAATATGGATCCATGCAGTATCACATACGAGCTCACAGCTCCCGGAACAGGAGAGGTTTCCACCGACGGTGTTTACTCAGCTCCTGCAAAAGAGGGTGTTTACGAGATCCGTATCTACTGTTCAGATATGCCTATGGTTTGCACCTATGCTTATGCAATTGTTAAGTCTACTGCAACTGAAGAGGATACCGGAAGCATCAAGGAACAGGAAAGTGAACCTATGGTGAAGCTACCGGATATGAAGGAATTCAATCTCTAAAGGGGATGCATAAATGATCTATGAATCCGACAAGATGCGGCTCTTACCGGTGGCCACCAAGAGCCTGGGAGAAGTGAATGACTGCTATATCTGCAGAGATTTAAATTCTTCCGGTGGGATTTTGTATACGACAGTGGTGATCCATCAGCATGATGTGGTACGCAGAGTGCTTGAGCTTTTCAAGTTCTCCGGCAGAAACGGGGAACAAGTACTGGTTGACGATTTTGCGGTGGGGGAAAAGCATGTTCTTGTTTTTCCCTACCACAACGAGAGACCGCTATTTGACTTCTATGAGGGGGAGTCTTTGACGCTGGCTCAGTGTGAAGAAATATGCTTCAGTACTATACTGGCCTGTATCACGTCAGATCTCCCATATCCAATTTTATATCTGCTACTTACAAATGAGAAACTGAATCTGTCCAGTGACGGTTCGGTCTATTTTGGGTACGAAATGGACCTCTGTGAGCTAAACGACGAGATCACTGAAAAAGAGTGCACGGACGTATGCGCAAGAACGCTGCTGCTCCTTCTTCAGCCAAAGTCGGGACAGAAGGCAACCAGCTTTTACCTTCTTGAAAAGAAGGTTGCCAACGGCAGCTACCACAGGTTTACGGACCTTTACAGGGACATAACCATAGCTGCTGTATCCAAAAAGAAGATCACTCCATGGCTTCTTATCAAGCTGTGGTTCAGGAGAAACCAGGATACCATTATAGGAATTCTTTTCTGGATAAGCCTTATCCTGGGGATATTCGCGCTATCCATTATTCTTTCAAGGTTCTTCCTGGGAGGAAATTCGTGGTTCAGATTGTTGTTTAATACCTTTAAAAAGATAGGAACTGAGAGTCTGTTGCAGTAGGGGAGAGATAATAGATGACATCAATGAGTTTAAGAAACAGAATCGTCATAGTCCTGTATATCATCAGCTTTACCATATCTCTTTTCATATTTTCTTTTCTGATGAGTCGGGTGTCTGTGGATATTGAGTGTACCTCATATTCCCAGTATTCGGTTTCGGGAGGGGATATTTATTATGCTCAGAATATGAAGGGGACAGGCGGCATCTTTAAGATGAACGGCAAGGGCAGTGTGTCCAGGATGTTTCTTACAGATAGCATGGGGGACAAAAGAATTCTCGGCATTTCTGCATACGGTGACAACGTATATGCTGTAAATTCATCCTTCATAGAACAGGAAGATCCAAATGATACGGATGCCATTGATTATACTCCTGCATACAGACTGATCTGTCTTGATAAGAAGCTTGGTCTTCAGACCCAGTCCCAGAGGTTTGTGATAAATGATGAGGAGATCATCAGCGGATTTTATGCAGACGATAAGGGTATGTATATTACAACCCTTACCCTGGATGGGCAAAATGCAAAGGTTTACTCAGTTGACTACAACGAGCTTAAGGATCCAAAGGATATTCAGAATGATTCCATAAAGGTCTCCGCGGTCCGCTCCAAGAAGTCAATAGAGGGCAGATTCTTTGCAGATGCCATTTACACCTCGGAAGGTCTTTTTGTAAGAATGGACAACGAAGAGCCCGCAGGTATCTTTGCAACAGATACTTATATCCAGGGTGCAGCTGCAAGTATGAAGCTTACAGTAGGACAGCTCCTTACTCTGTATTCCAGGTACATCATCTGGTACGTGGCAGCGCTCCTTATCTGGTTCATAGTTCTTTACCTGCTGGTAAGGGTCTTTGAGAATAGAAACAGATCTTTCTACTATCTTGTTATTGCAGAGACAGCTCTTTTCATAGTGATCGGACTTGCAACCCTTAGAGTTGCTGACAGCTACTTCGATGCCAGGGCAACCGAGCACACAAGATTTGGCATTATATCCCTTTTAGGCCTTGCAGATGATGCAAATCTTTACGGCAGCATTGAATACAGCGACGATTTTTACAACACTGACAGATATTTTGATATTGCTGAAAAACTTGGAAGTTTTGTAAAAAGAGAAGGTAATTCTGACATTTTCTATGACGTATTCGTATATAGACTTGAAGATGGAATGGTTTGTGCAAGTGGCAGCGGAAGGAACAGGCAGCCCTTTACAGACCTTTACGGACAGGATGTAGACGAGCTTACAGACAATATTAACAAGGGCAGGATCTACACCGCAGTTGACTTTGACATTGAAGGACAGAGCTACAGGGCAATAGCGGCAGCCCTGGGAAATCTTGCTCCTGAGTACGCACTGGTTGGTATTATCAATTCCACATCCACGGACGCCTCTGTATTTGTTGATAACAGGGGAGTGTTCCTGGCATTTTTGCTTGTTTTTGCCCTCGCCAGCGGATTTATCGTCCTTGTGTGGTTCCTTCATATGAGAGACATTACAGCTCTGGAGACGGCTCTTAACAACACCGCTCTTGGCGGCGATCTGCCGGAGAGACCGGTTCTTATCGGCCGTGACGTGAAGGATATGTGGGACTCTGTTACTGAGATCCACAAGAGAGTAGACGAGATAGAGTACTCCAAGATCAGGATCCTGGAGGCTTACTATAGATTTGCTCCAAAGAATGTTGAGAAGGTTCTTGGCAAGAAATCGATCCTTGAGGTTAAGAGCGGGGATACCTCAAATGTTATGGGAACAGTTTCAATGATCGGACTTGACCTTCGCAGCGGAGGAGCCCTTAAAAAGCTGGATAAGGTAATAGCCAGCATTGGAGAGTATCAAAAGGACCACGAGTCCATTGTCATAGGCAAGGCTCCGGACCTTTCACAGCTGCAGCTGCTCTATCTTCAGAGTGAAAAGAGCTGTGTAAACACCTACATTGATCTCTTTAATTCCAGTATGAGAGAGAGCGAAACATCCAGCATCTCAGCGGTGCTGTTCTTTGACAGGATAAAGTTTGGAGTCATTGGAAGCGAGGAAGAAGCCACAACCTACATGTATTCGGAGAACCAGAATCTCATCTACACCATCAGCAGATTCGCAACTCTCCACAATCTCGGACTTGTCATTACCGACACAATCATGGAGCGTGAAAATATCAAGACGCCTTTAAGATTTATCGGCTATGCAGGAAAAGATATAGACGGCAACATGGTTCAGCTCTATGAAGTTTTGGATGTTTACCATGCCAAAAAGAGAGCTTCAAGGATCGCTACTTTGGACAGGTACAACGAGGCTCTTTGCCGTTTCTACGAGAAAGACTTTTATATCGCGAGAACCAAGTTTTCGGAGATCCTCAAGGAAACTCCCGACGACGACCTTATCAAGTGGTATGTATTTGAGGCCGACAGATATCTCAACGAAAACGTTGAGGATGATGCACACAGGATAATCCACCTTTGATGAAAGGATAGTACTCCATGGGGCAGGGATTTGGACTTCTTAACATCCTGATACAGACCATCAAGTCCAAGATGACCGGACTTGTTACGAAGTTCAGGCTGTATACAAACTGGAACTTCATAAAGACCAAGATTGTAGTAAAGATCCGTGACTTCTTCGCCAACATGATTGGCGTCAAGCCAAGGAACAAGGAAGATTACTACACCATCGGCAGGTGGATGTTCTCTAAGCGCCTGCTGTATGCACTGGTTATTGTAGTGGGAGTTGTGAGTATCTGGTACATCACTACTGAGACAACTATTTTCAGAAAGTTCTCAGAGGATGGTGTACAGACTTACAAGTACAACTCACTTAGGCTCCGCACAGCCAAGGGAAGGGTGAGGATCACAGGAAAGAGCGGATACCTTGCCTACGATGGAAACGTTGATGGAGGCTATGTAACAGGAGACGGAACTCTTTACAACAAAGAAGGAAATGTAGTTTATACCGGGGCTTTTGCCCAGAATAAATATGAGGGCTTCGGAACCCAGAATTTTGGAAGCGGAGTACTTCAGTACAAGGGAGCCTTCCATGAAAACCTCTACGAGGGTGAGGGAATCCTTTACAGAGAGGACGGTTCAACCGAGTACAACGGGGAGTTTTCCCAGGGCATGAAAAACGGCCACGGAGTCCTCTATGACACCGGAGAAAACCAGATCTATGAGGGGACCTTTAGCAGTGACCGCATAGTATATTCCGAACTTCTCGGAAAGACAGTATCTGACGTGGCAAATTGCTACAAGGCCCACAGAACGCTTTATACCACCACCACGGAGTCTGTTGCAATCATGGATGAGATAGGAGCTCTCTATCACTCCCAGGCTGACGCAGAGGCCCTTGAGAACGATGAGGTTGTGGACAGCGTCTACGTACTGTCAGATACCTACAACATCGGAACAGAAGAAGTAAATACCGTATCTGAGCTTATAGAAGTATTTGGAGATCCTTCCTATGAGGGCAATTCCAATGTGATCCTTCCTGAGGCAGTTGCCATCAATAAGCTCAATGAGACAAAGACAGCACTGTTTGGAAAGGTTGAAATGGATATGAACCAGACCTTCTCAGATGTTGCTGAAGTAAACAGCTTTGACAGACAATATGTTGTCTATATCTATTCCTTCAGAAGAGGAGATCTGATGTACTCCTTTGTCTGCAAGGAAAAGGGTGCAGATTTTGATTTTTATTACATAACAGGTGCAGGGGATGAGAGTGCATGAGAAATCTTGCAAACTTAATACCGCAAAAAGAGTTTTTTCCATAGCTCTGGCGTCAATGTGTCTTGCCACCTGTATTCCGGCTGTGGAAGTTCAGGCTGCGCTTCCAAGGCAAAAGACCCTGACCATTGGTGCAGCCAGGAAGCTGGCTATTGAGAACTCTACCGAGTATGAAAATGCCGAACTGTCCATTGAAGCAAAAAAGGCTGCCTACGAAAGTGCTGTAAAGTCAGTGGCCATAAAAGAAAAGAGCATGAAACAGTTCAGGTGGACTCCGCTTCTTAGCTTTAAATTTCCCCAGGACCCCAATCTTGCTGAGGCCTCGGAGTTTAAGTTTAAGCCTATAGCCAAGCAGTATGAAGTAAGAGTTGCCGAGCATGATTATCAGGACAAGGTCTTTGCCATAAATGAAAAGACCAATAACCTTTACTGCGAGATAGTGGTGCTTCAGGAGACCATAGCCTTCAATGAAAAGCGCCTGGAGGCCACCAAGGACGGCCTTGCGAAGAATCAGGCAAGACTAAGACTCGGACTTGCCAGCAAGGGCGACGTGGATAAGCTTGAGAAAAAAGTAACATCCTTAAACAACAAGGTTGCTGCAGACAGAAGGACTCTTGAAGCCGACCTTAAAAAGCTTACCAAAATGGTGGGAATGGATGTTACAACAGGATATTCATTTGAAAAGCCCTTCATTGAGGCAACTATAGACAGATCCCAGCTTGATAAGCTTATCAAGTACACAAAGGACAGAGACCAGACCTACTATGAGGCCTGCATCGGCGAGTTCACTGCAAGAACAGAGCTTACCACCAATGCTTCTCTGATGCAGAACCATTACGGCGGCGAATACAGGATGATCGAAACCTATGTCAGCACATCCTTAAACGGCGGAAGCGTCAGCAAAAAAACTTTTTCCAAGCAGTACAAATCATTCCTTGCCCAGATAGACAGTCACTGGAATGGAAAAAAGAAGATCTTCTGGTTTCTCAAACTGCCAAAGATATGGTTTAAGGGAGATCTTGCCGGAACCAGATATATAGAAGATGACCCCACAGTTCTTCAGACCAATGTTCTTGATTATGTTTCTGCTTCCAATGAAAAGAAGGGAGCAGGGGAAGAACTTGAGCAGAGCGTGACGGATACTTTCAATAATTACATTTCCGTTCGTAATTCGTATAAACAGTATATTAAGGATGTTGCAGATGCTGAGGCAGAACTTGAAAAAGCTGCCGTAAAGAATCGCGCAGGAGAGCTTACCTTCGAGGAATATGACTCTCAGATGTCCAGCTTTGAGGAGCTTCAGAACAGTATGCTGGATGCCATGAAGCTCTATACAACAACCCTTTATTCCTTTGACAGGCTCACCTGCGGAGGGATAAGCGCTCTGCTGGCAGGAACTGACGCAGACATGCAGTCAGCAGCCATCGGAGAGAGCTATATAGAAGAAAATAAGGCAAATGGTGCGTATTACACTCTTGAGTCCCTTGCAGCAGGAACAGTGTTCGAACTTGCAGTCCATATTCCTGATGATTTTGAAGCAACCATAACAGACTATGAGCTGTGGATCAACAACATACAGATAGGAGACAGAACACCATCAGACAAAAGACTTCGTCATCTCACCCTGGATTTTGACGCAATTGATGAGATGAAGATCAGGGTATACAACGGAGACGAATTTGTAGATGACGTAATAATAGAAGATGCAAGTGTTGAGACCGGTCCGCTGCCGATTAATACCGGCTTTGATATTAAGAGAGATCTTCCGGGACAGGTCGGGACCTTTAAGATTGCCCAGAATGAGACCACAGGACTTATGTCCCTTAGCATTGAGCTTAACAGTGAGCTTCCTGAAGTGAAAAGCTATAAGGTTCTGAATGATGAGGGCAAGGCCCTTGGCAATGATGAGCCTATAGAAATTGAAAAGCCACTGATTTATGTGGAACTTATTAATAAGTCACTGGATAACCTGACCATTGAGTTCTATGACGAGGCCGGGGACCTTGTGGAAACCGCCAGATTTGATCAGGCAAACAGCGCAGTTATTCGAGAGGAAGAAGAATAAATGAGATTTCCAAGGCTTGCTTCCGAAAAGTTAATAAAGAGAGGGATCGCTATTGTACTTAGCGCTGCCACTCTTGCTCTTGTTTTTGGAAAGAGCGTTCCTTCCCAGGCGCTTTTTGATGAGAGTAAGGCCATAACCTACCAGAACTTTGCGGCCAAGAACACTGTGGAGGACTCCGTGCTGTTTATCGGAACCTACATCGTTCACAAGGATGCCCTTAACGATGATATTTATCAGAAGGCTCAGGATTCAGCTTCTGATTCAGGGCAGAGTGAGATCTACTACAAGTCAGAGCTCTCCGACGGACAGTGGTTTTTGCTGGATATGGTGGACAATGGTGTTGAGGGTATTTCCACCAACGGACTTCCCGAGAGTATAGATACCATCAATCCTTTGTACGTAACCCACTATGCGGGATCTGACGGAATACTAAGAGATGCTCTTACCATGAATGGTATCAATCCTTTTGATATTCCCGATCCCTACAACCTGGCTTCTCTTGTGGAGCTGGATCCCATCAGGACTCAGTACACCATGTCAGAGAGTGCCACCACCATAAGTCAGGAAGATTTTTTAAAGAACAAGAACTCCAAGGATTCCGGAAATATAAGAAGTGATGTGTACATGTATCAGCTTTTGTCCACCTTCTTCTCATTGGATCTAAGGGATGAAAAGACCAATAAGTGTGACCAGCAGCTGGCGGCATTAAACCAGTCCTATATAGCCTTAAAGGGTGAGGGAAAGGACGAAGAGGCGCAACTTGTTTATGACCTCATGAGCAGGGTGGATGCTACCAGAAGAATGCTTATCATGGAGAGACTCTCCGAGATGGATGATAACCTCCTAAGTAAGCTCAACGAACTTTCAACAGGAACTTATTACACACCATATGGTAACTTTAAGGATTCCAGTTCTGATCCAAACAGTGCATCTCTTCCGGAATACACTCAAAAGCTTGAGGATTCCACAAAACGCGATGGGGGAACAATAAACTATGCTTCAAACCCCTTCGTATTTGCATTCTTCAGTCAGCTGGGAATTGTATCCAGCTCCAGCGGCTGGTGGACAGTTCTTGACGAGTATGAAAGCGACAGAAATAAGAGAATAGATGAAGCCAACAAGGACAATGACGACTTTGTAAGGGATCAGTCAGAGACAGAAAGACCCTTTGTCCAGGATACTAACATGATAGAAGCTATCGGAACTGCCATGGGTAACTGTAGTGACAGCTACAACACCCACAGGGCAAAGGCTCTGGTAGATTCTGACGAGGTTCTTGCTCATATTATCTATGATTATAGTACCCAGGTAATAGAGCAGACCTCCGGATCAACTGTTGGCGGTCCTATTGAGCTGCTTAAGCATGCCACCAACATCAAAGAGGGCAAGATAAGCGATAAAGACGGTGAGCTGTCATTCCTTCTGCAGACCCTTATCCCTATGGCAAGCAGCAAGTACACCTCAGCAGCAATGGCTTCACCGGGAGAGGCTTATCAGACAGCAACCTCTGAGGGAGCCAAGAAATCGGCTTTAGAGAATCAGAAGATCGATGAGGAAGCTGACAGGACCATGCTCCAGTTCCTGATAGAAGCCATGAGGATCAGACAGGCGGCAGAGACGGCCCTGGAATTTGTTAACGAGAGAATAAACATCACCGAGGGACTGATTTCCAGTATCCCTGATGGTGAGTACAGAACATATTCAACATCCTCGGTACAGGCCCATCTTGTATGGCTCAAGGAAGAAGCCCAGAAGATCATTGACTCGGATGAGTCCCTGCGGTCAAAGCTGGCAGAGCTTCTTGCCAAGAAACAGGCACTTCAGGACAAAAGAGATGCCTGCCTTGACAATAATGATCTGGCAGGAGCCAAGAAATACGATGCTATGATTGCAGCGGTAGATCAGGATATTGACAGAGAGAGCGGAAGCGGAAGCGGAAGTGGAAGCGGAGGCGGAGGCAGCCAGGACAGCTTAACAGACAAGCTGGTTGACAAAGCTCTTTCAAAGCTGGCTGATGATGCAAACGCAGACCTTTCAGGTATTGCCGATGCCCTTGCTGAGCTTGGTGAGACTGACAAGCTGGAGGCCCTTGCTGATAAAGCAGAAGCTTCAGGAGCAGGAGCTGGCACCCTGGCAGGCATAAATGATGCCAAGAACAAAGGTGATGGAAACGGAGGTAAGGATTCCGCAGCACTTCTTTCTCAGCTTGAAGCTCTTTTCGGAAAGAGTCTTGACGAGATGGACGAGGATGAGCTGGCAGTTGCGGGAGCAACCTGTTCAAGGCTTTCAAGATCAGGGATCACACCTGCCGATTCACTGACTCAGATGATCGTGGGCAAGCTGGTTGATAAAAAGAACAAGTTTACCTACAGCCAGTATGATGACAACAAGTCCATGGAGTACATCAACATGGATACCCTGTCCAACTGTACCGATTTCAGATATTTTTATGATGATTCCAAGGCAACCGCTACCATGACCAAGGGTTCAATCGTATATATATTTAAGCGCGGTTCAAATGAGATGTATAAGCAGTCCATTTCAGAGGATGGAGAGGTGCTTATAGAGAAGGTTGCTTACAGCGGAGTAGTTTATCTGGATGAGGAAGATGCCCAGAACTACTTTGGTTGCGAATCAGAGTACTGCAACAATACCGATTACGCTATCTGCCTTACAGCACCAAAGCAGGCAGCAGTTAAGACGTACACGGAAACACTTCAGGAGTTCTTTAAGGAAGACTGAGGAAAGGGCAAAAAAATGGCTGACTACCCTATTATTGCAGATGTAAGTCAATTTATTGTTAAGACCCTCCGGGAAAAGATGTGCCCGGAGCCAATACCGTCTCCCAACAACATAGAGATATCATCGCCCCTTTCCCAGGACGTTGACTACCTGGTGGGAATATATCTATATGACATCAGGGAGGAAGCGGAAGTTTCGACCCCAAGGTACATCCAGAAGGGAAGAACACAGATAACGAAACCTCCACGACCATATTCTCTATATTATATGGTCTTCATCAACGGGTCAGGCCAGATGGGCCTTAAAGATCCGGATATGCAGAAAATCATTGGGAAAATAGCGCAGATAGTAAACGATAACAGTTCTATCTATCCCAATGAGCTCCAACCTTGGCTCGATATGCCAGAGCCTCCAATAGTACTGTCTCAGGCGAAGATAAGTCTGGAGGAAAAGGAACGGGTGTGGAGGATGGTCAATAAACCCTATCAGGTATCACTATTCTACAGGGCGGCCCCCGTTTACCTTTCAAGCGGCGAGTTTATCGATACTCCTCGCATAAGCGATGCGAGCTTCGAAATTGGAGTTAACGGCGAAGAAAGGGGGTAATTATTCTAAGTGACAGTAGTGATTTCAGCAAAACTATCGCTGGCAGTAAGACTGATCGACACTACCACAGGTCGTGAGGTTACTGAACCGGATGTCAGATTCTACAAGTATGACAGGTTAATTCCAGTCATGCGAAAAACAGAAGGGATCTATGTCATAGTAAATGAAGGCAGGGAAGACTTTCCCATGCGAATCAATGTTTACGGCTACGACCCATATGACGTTATGGTTAATTTCCAGCAGCTGGATCCAAGGCTTCCAATGCTTGATGTCTTCCTGATGCCGTCAGAGAAGAACTGGGTTGGAGGATCAGTACTTGAAGTATGCGGAACCCTTTCAGAACTGGAATATATCGAGGCGATAAATCTCGATCGCCCGATAGGTCTTTTCCAAAGCTTACAGGAGAAAAAAGGTGTCTATACCATGAACCTTTTGCCTGTACGAACGGGAGGTGCATGCAGGCTCGATCAGATCAGCTACGCTTTAGCTGATGAGACAGGTGAGCGCTACCACGTCTTTACTGTAAAAGAGCAGGAAGCACCGCTAAGGATCATCCTGAAAGATCCATTCGACAAGGAGCACAAGCTAAATGATAAGATCTATCGCATCATTTACGGCAGAGCGGGCCCTGATGGAAACTTCAGCCTGAAGGTCAGAGATGACAGCTCAGATTTACCATATCTTGTTCACTTCAAGGTGGGAGATGATGAGTACTTCAGGATAGTGGATTTCAGAAATGAGCATGGAGAAATTGATCTGATGAAGGATGCAATTAAGGCAGAGTTGATGACAGGAAAGGAAGAGGTTACAGATGAGTAGTCTGGTGGTAGCTTCAGGTTCGGCAATGTGTTCAATGGGCACGGCCCCGGGACCTATAAAGGTTACAAGTCAGGGAACGGTTTTAGCAGGTGGAAAACCCTGTGCAACCATTCAGGACTGTCAGCCCCTGGCATGTGTAGGGCCCTTTGGGATGTGTACATCCCTGGCAAATCCGCAGGTTGCAGCGGCAACAGCAGCGGCACTGGGAGTCCTTACTCCCCAGCCCTGTATTCCGGCTCCTGCAGGAACCTGGATACCAACAAAGCCCAAGGTTATCATTGGAGGAAAACCTTGTCTGACAAATGATTGCAAACTGGTATGCGCTTATGCAGGATCAATTTCAATCACCAATCCCGGACAGGTCACGGCAAATGCACAGTAAACCAAAAGAAAAGAGGTAAAGTATATGGCAGAGTATTTATCACCAGGCGTATACGTTGAAGAATATGATAACTCTCCACGGAGTATCGAAGGCGTAGGTACAAGTACAGCAGGCTTTATCGGACTGGCAGAGAAAGGCCCTTTAGAGGGAGCACCCCTTCTCGTAACCAGCATGAGGAGCTTCAAGCAGCAGTTTGGCGGCTTTCTTTCCGAGTTTGGCTACGGCGAGTACAGATTCCTTGCTAACAGCGTAGAGCAGTTCTTTGATAACGGCGGAACAAGATGCTATGTAATGCGTGTTGCTCCAAGAGATGCAAAGCCTGCTTCAGCCAAGAAAGGTATCTTAAATGTAACGGCAACAAGTCCCGGAACATGGGGCAATAAGATCCAGGTTATGCTCTCAACCAACAAAAAGCGTAAACTCCAGCTTGTTGAAAAGACAGAGGGAGGATACCTTGCAAAGACTCTTGAGGGCTTCAGAGAAGGCGACCTTGTAGAGTTTGATGGAACCTTTACCAGGATCAAGACAATTTTTGATAGAGAGGTAACCTTTGAGGATGACCTTCCTGATGCAGCAGTTGATGCTGATATCATCCCTAAGAGCCTTCTTTATCTGGTAAGTATCGACATGACAGTTCGCTACGGCGACGATGTTGAGAATTACGGTGAGCTGTCAGTTAACACACAGTCACCCAAATATATCGGATCAAGACTTGCCGGTTCAGATATCATCAAAGTTGAAGTTTCTCCACAGAAGACACCCGGCAACCCTGTAGCAGACATCCTTGGAGATGACGTTACAGACGGAGTATTCTTCCTTGATGGTGGAACAGATGGTTCTGTAAGCAAGGTCGATCCATCAACCTATATAGGTGAGGACAACGGTCCTGGCAAGAGAACAGGCCTTCAGGCATTTGTTGAGAACAACACAGTCAGCATGCTGGCTATTCCGGGAATCACAATGCCTGAGGTTATAGTAGCTCTTGTAGGACACTGCGAGAGACTTCGTAGCCGTTTCGCAGTTCTGGATATGCCTCGTGAGATGTACAAGACAGCTGATCTTATCGGCTACAGACAGATGGTAGATTCCACATACTGTGCTATGTATCATCCATGGATCCAGGTATTTGACAGATCCTCCAATAAGTCTGATTACATCCCACCTTCAGGTGCAGTAATGGGCGTATATTCAAGAACAGATATCGACCGCGGTGTTCATAAGGCACCAGCTAACGAGGTTGTATTCTGTACTGGCCTTTCAGTTAA
>JAEEGL016617951.1_pt1 | contig 41772 bp, 54 predicted proteins | sample 9134231 | NCBI WGS metagenome assembly JAEEGL01 (sample SAMN16246548, study PRJNA631951) | gut metagenome | biome: gut microbiome; feature: rumen; material: fiber-attached | host: Bos | place: Iran: Karaj | collected 2018-10
CGGATCTGGTGCAGTTCACCAACAGCTACGACGAGCCTGAGTGGACAGAGAAGGAAGTCATCAAGAAGTGGGATGACAACAATAACTACGAAAAGAAGCGTCCGGAGTACATTACGGTGCACCTGTTCGCCGACGGCGTGGAGGTCGAGACGGCCACGATCAGCGAAGCCGACGGCTGGAAGAAAACCTTCGTCAAACTGCGCAAGAACACGGATGACGGCGCCGAGATCGTCTACACGGTCACCGAAGATCCGGTGGAAGGCTACACCAGCGTGATCGACGGCCTCGTCGTGACGAATTCGATCCTGCCCGACACGGGAGACTATACGGATCTGTTCGCTTCGCTGGCGGCGCTTACCGTCTCGCTGACGGCCTGCGCGTGGATGGTCATCCTGGCCGTGAAGCGAAGAAAAGAAGAGTCGGCGGAAGGCTGAGGCCTGAAGCGGACGTAAAAAGACCCCCGTCCGGAGATCCGGGCGGGGGTCTTCTGCCGTGAGGAGAGCGGGCTCAGCTTTCCGCTTCCCATCTTCCCGCGCTGCCGCAGGGGAGGACGAGGCCGAGCTTTTTCGCGGCGGCGGTGCCGGTCACGGGAAGGCCGACGTCGTCCGCGCAGACGCGCCCGCCGAAGCGGGAGGCGATCTCCAGCTCCAGCAGATAGGAGAGCACGCCGGCGGAGAGGCCGGTGGTGTAGGAATTAATAAGGAAGAAGAGCGGCTTTTCGGAAAGGATCGGCACGCAGGCTTTCAGAAGCAGATGCAGGGTCTCTTCGAGCTTCCAGAGCTCGCCCTTCGGCCCGCGTCCGTAAGAGGGCGGATCCATGATGACCGCGTCGTAGCGGCTGCCGCGCCGCTCTTCCCGCTCGACGAATTTCAGACAGTCGTCCACGATGTAGCGGATCGGGGCGTCCCCGAGGCCGCTCACGCGGGCATTTTCCTTCGCCCAGGCGACCATGCCCTTCGCGGCGTCCACGTGGGTGACCGAGGCGCCCGCCGCTGCGGCGGCCAGCGTCGCTCCGCCGGTGTAGGCGAACAGATTGAGCACCCGCACGGGCCGGCCGGCCGAGCGGATCTTATCGGAGAACCAGTCCCAGTTCACGGCCTGTTCCGGAAAGATGCCGGTGTGCTTGAACTGGAAGGGCTTCAGACGGAAGGTGAGCGAGCGGTAGCGGATCTCCCACTCCCCGGGCAGGTCGAAGAATTCCCACTCGCCCCCGCCTTTGGAACTGCGGTGGTAGTGGGCGTTCGGCTTTTTCCAGCCGGGGTGCGTTTTTTCCGGCGTCCAGATGACCTGGGGATCGGGCCGGATGAGAAGGTAATCCCCGAAGCGCTCCAGCTTTTCCCCGCCGGAGGTGTCGAGAAGTTCGTATTCGGTCCACTGATCAGCCAAAAACATGGGAAAACCTCCTTGCAGTGCCTTAACTGTAGCGCGGAAGGCCCCCTTTTTCAAGGGAGGCGGGAAGAAATACTTGAGAAAAACGCCGCGGAGGCGTAAAATATAAACGCTTCGGCCGTCAGTTCGAGACCTTCCTGACGTTAAACAAAACTAAAGGAGATAATTTCAGATGGATCTTCGGTGGAAGAAACTTGCGCAGGGCGGTATGATCGCCGCGCTTTATGTGGCCCTGGTATGGGCGATCCTCCCGCTCGCCTCCGGCGCGGTCCAGATCCGCTTTGCGGAAGCGCTCGCGGTCATGCCGGTCTTCACGGTGATGGGCATCCCTGGCGTTGCGATCGGCTGTTTTCTGGCCAATCTGCTGACGGGCGCCGTCCCGCTCGACGTGATCTTCGGGACGCTGGCGACCCTGATCGGGGCAGTCGGCACGAGACTCCTCCGGAAGTACCGCTTCCTTTCCCTGCTTCCGCCGATCCTCGCGAACGTGATCATCCTTCCGTTCGTGTTCCGCTACGGCTACGGAATGGAAGGAAGCCTCTGGTACTTTGCCCTGACGGTAGGCATCGGGGAGATCATATCCGTCGGCATCCTGGGGAGCCTCCTCAGGCTGGTCCTGGAGCCGCACCGGAAGTTATTTGAATAAATAGGCGCCGTGTCGGCGCAGAAGCATTGGCAGCATGATACGAATCGATTTCAGCAGACCCGCCCGTATCCATTTTATCGGGATCGGGGGCATCAGCATGAGCGGACTGGCGGAGCTCCTTTCTTCGTGGGGGTTCTCCGTCAGCGGTTCCGATATTGCGGAAACGCCCCTGATCGCGAAGCTGAGAGACGCCGGCATCCCGGTGGTGATCGGCCAGCGGGCGGAAAATATCACTCCGGAGATGGAGATCGCGGTCTATACGGCGGCGGTCCATCTGGACAATCCGGAATTTCAGGCGGCGGTCAACCAGGGGCTGGCCGTGCTTTCGCGCGCGGAGCTGCTCGGCCAGATCATGGAGAACTACGCGGACTCGATCGCGGTCGCCGGCACCCACGGGAAAACGACCACGACGGGCATGCTGGCGGAGATCCTGCTCGCGGCGGGCACCGACCCGACGATCTCCATCGGGGGCATGCTGGATTCGATCGGCGGGAACCTGCGGATCGGCCGTTCGGAGTATTTCCTGGCGGAGGCCTGTGAATACACGAACAGCTTCCTCAATTTCAAGCCCCGGACCGGCATCATCCTGAACATCCGCGAGGATCATCTGGATTTCTTTAAGGACCTGGAGGATATCCGGCGTTCCTTCCGGCTGTTCGCGGACAACATCCCGGCGGAAGGGCGCCTGATCATGGGCAGCGGGATCGAAGATGCCGACAGCCTGATGCGGGGCCTTGCCTGCCGCCGGATCATGGTCGGCTTCCAGGACAGCGACGAGTACCGGGCGGTCAACCAGCAGTATTCCGAGATGGGCCACGCCTCGTTCGATCTCTACCGCCGGCAGGAATTCCTGGGGCACATAGCCCTGCAGATCCCCGGCCATCAGAATATCTACAACGCGCTGGCCGCGTCGGCCGCCGCGCTGGAAGACGGGATCCCCTTCGGGGCGGTCCGGCAGGGACTGGCGCATTTTGCCGGCACGCACCGCCGCTTCGAGATCAAAGGGCTCCGGAATCCCGATATCCTGATCGTGGACGACTACGCCCACCACCCCGACGAGATCATCGCGACGCTCAAGGCGGCCCGCTGCTACCGCCGCCGGATCAACTGTATTTTCCAGCCGCACACCTATTCGCGGACGAAGGCGCTGTTCCAGCGCTTTGTGGAGGCGCTCTGCCTCTGCGACCGGGTGGTGGTGACCGATATCTACGCGGCCCGCGAGCAGGATACCCTGGGCATGCATTCCTCGATGCTGGCGGAGGCGCTGCGCGCCGAGGGAACGGACGCCCGTTATCTGGGCACCCGGGAGGAGGCCGCGGCCTTCGTGCGGGAGAACGCACGGCCCGGTGACATGTGGATCACGATGGGCGCCGGAGACATTGCGCTGCTCGGGGACATGCTGGTGGACCTGCCCGGGACGAAAATCTGTTAAAGAAATTTCCTCCACTGGGTACTGTGGAAAACTCTGGTTCAAAAAGCCTGCAGTACCAGCACTTTTGAAGAGTTATCCACATTATCCACACAAAGCGTCCTCTTTTCCGTCCCGAGGCGCCCCCTCACAAAAAGCCCGTCGTTTCAGGGCTTTTTTTTGTTTTTCACATTATCCACAACAGCGGGACGGCACAAGAAGGGACGTCTGCTGCGGTTGTAAAGAAACGCCGGTGCGGGTATACTTTCGGTACGCTGCGGAGCGATCCCGGCGAGGAGTGGTGTCATGGTATTAAAGAGCGAGATATCGGTGGGGCAAACGCCGGTCCCCAACCTGTTTATAGAAGAATATATGCCGCAGGCTTCCGGCACCTGCATCAAAGTCTACCTCTGTCTGCTGCGGCTGCAGGGACAGGATTTTACGGTCGCCTCTCTGGCGGACATGCTGGATAATGCGGAGCGGGACGTGGTCCGGGCGCTCCGGTACTGGAAGAAGCAGGGCCTGATCGCCCTGACGGAGGATGAGGCGGGCGAGATCACGGAGCTCAGCCTGCTGGATATCGCGGCGGTGCGCCGCAGAGAACTGGAGCGGCTGCGGGAACCGCATGTCCCGAAGACGGCGGAAGCGAAGCCGGAACCGGATCCTGCGCCTGCCCCTGCTCCGGAAGCTCCCGCTGAGCCGGCCAGGAAGGAGAAAGCCGCCCCGACCCGCCGGTTCTATGCCCCTACGGAAGTGGAGCAGCTCCGAAACGAGGAGCCGGCGTTCGGGGAACTGGTCTTTGCGGCGGAGGTCTATCTGGCGCGGACGCTTTCTCCCTCCGAGACGGAACGCTTCGCGTATTTCCACAAGGATCTGGAGATGCCCTGCGACCTTCTGGAGTATCTGGTCGAGTACTGCGTCGGACTGGACAAGAAGAGCCTGCGCTACATCGAAAAGGTGGCGCTCGCGTGGCATGAGCGCGGCTGGATGACCAGAAAGGACGCCAAGGAGGGGCTGGCGCGGTTTGAAGAGGAAAAGAATTCCGCCGTCTCCTCTCCCCGGACGGGTTCCAAGACCCGCAAGAACAGTTTCTTTGATTTCGACCAGAGACAGACGGATCTGGACGCGATCGTACGCAGGGAGATCTGACCATGGCCCTTACGAACGAACAGGTTTCCCGGATCGAACGGGAGTATCAGGAGCGCCGGCGCCAGGCGGCGGAGACGCAGAAACGGCGGGAAGCCGAGGTGGCGGAGAAGGTGCCCGGATTTGCGGAGGCGGACGGGGAACGGCTCCGTATTTCCCGCGAGCGGGCATCTGCCCTGCTGAAGGGAGACAGTTCCCTGGCCGGGGAACTGGCCGGGCGCCTCTCGAAGATCTCGCTCCGGAAGAAGGAACTGCTGGAGAAGGCGGGCTATCCGGCCTCGTATCTGGAACGGCCCGTCCGCTGCCCGTTCTGCGGGGACACCGGCTATGTGAACGGGGAGAAGTGCCGCTGCTTCCGGCAGATGGTGATCGACCTGTTTTACCGGGATTCGGCGCTCTGGGAGGCGGTCCGGCGGGAGAATTTCGGCTCTTTCTCCTACCGCTGGTTCGACGATCAGGAGCCGCTTGCGGAACTGAACGGCAAGACCTCCCGGGAGAACATGCGGCGGAACGTCCGCGACGCCAAGAACTTCATCAGCCGCTTCGGGGAAGAACCGCAGAACCTGCTCCTGACCGGCAAGACGGGGATGGGAAAGACTTTCCTCTGCAACTGCATTGCCGACGCCCTGCTCAAGGAGGGGTTTTCGGTACTCTATATGACGGCCAGCGAGTTTTTCGACCGGATGGCCAGGCTGTCCTTCGGAAACTCCGGCGAGGACTTTGAGGAAGTGATGGCCGGGGCCGATCTGCTGATCCTGGACGACCTTGGCATGGAGATCACGAACAGTTTCGTGGCGGCAAGCCTTTTCCGGACGGTCAACGAGCGCTGCCTGAAGCGCCGATCGACGATCATCTCCACGAATCTGAGCCTCAGCCAGATCCGGGACCGCTACAGCGAACGGGTCTCTTCCCGGATCATGGACCACTATCGGATCCTGGTCTTTGCGGGCGACGACATCCGCGTGCGGAAGCGTCAGGAGAGGACCTTGTAAGGAAATCCGAAGCGGGGCTTGCGGAATCGCGTCAGCAGGAATATAGTAAGGACATAGGTACCTGATTCTCTGAAAGGAGAGAATGGATGGAAAGCGGAAAACACTTCGGGCCCCTCGGGCTGATTGCACTTCCGGGATGCGAGGCACTTGCCGACCGGGTGGACCGTTATCTGGCGGAAAGACGCCGGGACAGCCACAGCATTCAGGCGGAGTACAGCCGGGAGACCTACCGGATCCAGGCGGATCTTCCCCGTTTCGGAACCGGCGAGGCAAAGGGGGTCCTTCGGACCACGGTGCGCGGCTACGACCTGTTCATCATGGTCGACGTCTGCAACTACAGTGTCGAGTACGATCTCTGCGGGAAAAAGAATCCCATGTCTCCGGACGATCATTACCAGAATCTTAAGCGGGTGATCGCGGCCTGCACCGGCAAACCCGCCCGCATCAACGTGATCATGCCGTTCCTGTACGAGAGCCGGCAGCACCGCCGGACGGCCCGGGAGTCTCTGGACTGCGCGATGATGCTGCAGGAGCTGGTCGGGATGGGCGTTTCCAATATCATCACGTTCGACGCGCACGATCCCCGGATCTGCAACGCGATCCCGCTGGCCGGCTTCGACAATCTGCCGACTTCCTACCAGTTCGTCAAGACCCTCATCAATCTGAACCTGCACGAGCAGTTCGACAAGAACAACGTGCTGATCATCAGCCCGGATGAGGGCGCCGTGGAACGGGCCATCTATTTCGCGACGATCCTGGGCGTGAACGTGAGCATGTTCTATAAGCGCCGGGATTACACCCGCGTCGTGAACGGCCGCAACCCGATCGTGGCGCACGAATACCTCGGCGAGTCGGTCGAGGGCAAGACCGCGATCATCGTGGACGATATGATCGGCTCCGGCGATTCGATGGTGGACGTGGCCAGACAGCTGAAGTCCAGGGGCGCCAAGAGCGTGATCGCCTGCGCAAGCTTCGGGCTCTTTACCTCCGGCATGGAGGTCTTTGACAAAGCGGTCGCGGAAGGCCTGATCGACAAGGTCCTGACGACGAACCTGATCTACCAGAGCCCCGAGACGCTGAAGCGGGACTACTACGCCAGCGTGGATATGGCGGAATATCTGGCCGGGGTGATCGATACGATGAACCACAATACGTCGATGGAGCGCCTGATGACGCCTTCCGAAAAGATCACCACCAAGCTGGAGCAGCCCGGTGTGACCGGTCAGGACTGACGGCCGCCGCCGTCTGAAGGCCCCAAAAGGACTTTCGCGGCAATCCTGCGCCGCGGGCGCATGGTTCTTATATCCCCGCACCGGCACGAATCTTTCGTCCGGCGCGGGGCTTCTTTGTGCCCCGCGGACCCCGAAAAGCCCTGAAACACTAGGTATTGTGGTCCTTTTCGGGGCCTACCACAAGACTTAATATTCTTAATATTTTCACTAAAAACAATTTCGAAAATTAAGCGTTCTTCTCAAACTCGTCCTTGCAATCCCCCTTTTCCTGTGATAAACTGCCTCTCGCTGTGACATTGATAGCTGTGAAGCGCGAGGTTGCTGTCCGCCCGTGGCAGGTTTTCCGTGGAGCGAATGTCAAGTTAGGAAACTGGCGACAAGTCACTGTACCAGACAATCTGTGAGAAACAGAGATAACGTGTGCAAGGTCTCAGGACACACACGGAAGCGTGTACAGTCACCGCTTGTCGTACTTCCCCGAAAAGTACGAATCAAGGAGGCGACTTTTTTTATGGCAAGTCAAGTAATGAGAATCACGCTGAAGGCTTATGAGCACCAGCTGGTGGACCAGAGCGCGTCCCGCATTGTGGACACTGCGAAGAAGACCGGCGCCCAGGTGAGCGGACCGGTGCCGCTGCCGACCAAGAAAGAGGTGGTCACCATCCTCCGGGCCGTTCATAAGTACAAAGATTCTCGGGAACAGTTCGAGCAGCGCACCCACAAGCGCCTGATCGACATCCTGAATCCCAACCAGAAGACCGTGGACGCCCTGTCCCGTCTGGAACTGCCGGCCGGTGTTTACATCAATATCCAGATGAAGACCCGCTGAACCGGACACACTTAATTAAGGAAACAAACCGCCCGAAAGGGCAAAGCCGAAAGGCAGCGGAAAAAAGATCCGCAACATACACGGGCAAAAAACATTCTAGTATGAGCGCGATGCGCGCTCCGCTGTAGGAGGAAACATGAAGAAAGCAATTTTGGCAACCAAAGTCGGAATGACTCAGATCTTCGACGAGAACGGCGTCCTGACGCCCGTCACCGTCCTGACGGCCGGCCCCTGCGCCGTGACCCAGGTCAAGACCGTGGAAAACGACGGCTACGCCGCGATCCAGGTCGGCTTCGCCGAGAAGAGAGAGAGTCTGGTCAACAAGCCCATGAAGGGGCAGTTCTCCAAGGCCGGTGTCACGCCGAAGAGATACGTCCGCGAACTGAAACTGGAAGGCGAGTACAAACTCGGCGACGAGATCAAAGCTGACATTTTCGCGGCGGGAGACAAGGTGGACGCCACCGCCGTTTCCAAGGGCAAGGGCTTCCAGGGCGCGATCCATCGTCACGGCCTGCACCGCGGTCCGATGGCCCACGGTTCCAAGTATCACCGCCATGCCGGTTCCAACGGCGCCTGCTCTGATCCCAGCCGCGTGTTCAAGGGCAAGAAGATGGCCGGTCAGATGGGCCACAGGACCATCACCGTGCAGAATCTGGAAGTGGTCCGCGTCGATGCGGATGACAACCTGATCCTTGTCAAGGGCTCCGTCCCCGGACCGAAGAAGTCTCTGGTCACTCTGAAAGAGACTGTCAAGGCGTAAGGAAGACAGAAAGGAGATTACCCAAGATGGCAAAAGTATCCCTTTATAATATGGAAGGCACGGTGGTGGGCGAGATCGAGCTTGCCGACGAGATCTTCGGTCTCGAGACCGTGAACGAGCACCTGGTGCATCTGGCCGTCGTGCAGCAGCTGGCCAACAACCGGCAGGGCACCCAGAAGGCCAAGACCCGCGGCGAAGTCAGCGGAGGCGGCCGGAAGCCGTGGCGTCAGAAGGGCACCGGTCATGCCCGTCAGGGTTCGACCCGCGCTCCTCAGTGGACCGGCGGCGGCGTGGTGTTCGCCCCCGTTCCCCGCAATTATTCCTTCAAGATGAACCGGAAGGAAAAGAGAGCCGCTCTGTGCGGCGCCCTGACCAGCCGTGTCAACGAGCAGAAGCTCTTCGTTCTGGACGAGCTGACGCTGGATGAGATCAAGACCAAGAAGTTCCGCGCCGTTCTGGATGCCCTGAAGCTTTCCAAGGCTCTGGTGGTCCTGGATGAGATCGACGAGAACGTGATCCTCTCCGCCCGGAACATTCCGGATGTGAAGACCGCTCAGGTCAACACCATCAACGTCTACGACATTCTGAAGTATGACAACCTGGTGCTCACCGAGTCGGCCGTGAAGACGATTGAGGAGGTGTATGCATAATGGCAGACCTGAAGTATTACGACGTCATCCTCCGTCCCGTGATCACGGAGAAGAGCATGAATCTGATGAGCGAAAAGAAGTACAGCTTCTACGTTCATCCCGAAGCCACCAAGACGCAGGTGAAGGACGCCGTCGAGAAACTGTTCGCCGGCACGAAGGTCGCCTCCGTCAACACCATGAACCTGGACGGCAAGCTGCGCCGCCGGGGCATGACCCAGGGCAGAACCGCGAAGAGCAAAAAGGCCATCGTTTCCCTGACGGCCGACAGCGCGGATATCGAGATCTTCGAAGGGCTGTAAAGCGCCTTCCGCTATACGGCGCCGACCCAGCGCCGTGATGACAAAAACAAAGGAGAAAGCTTCGTTATGGGCATTAAAAAGTATAATCCCTATACTCCGTCCAGAAGACAGATGACCGGCCTCGATTTCGGTGATATCACCAAGGCCGCGCCCGAAAAGTCTCTGACGGTCACGCTGAAGAAAAATTCCGGCCGCAACAACCAGGGAAAGATCACCGTCAGACACCGCGGCGGCGGCGTGCGGAAGAAATACCGCATCGTCGATTTCAAGCGGAACGCGAAGGACGGCATCCCCGCCACCGTGATCGGTGTCGAGTATGACCCGAACCGCACCGCCAACATCGCCCTGATCTGCTACGCGGACGGCGAGAAATCCTACATTCTGGCTCCCGAAGGCCTGACCGACGGCATGACCGTCGTGAGCGGTCCTCAGGCCGAAGCCAAGCTCGGCAACTGCCTGCCTCTGGCGAACATCCCGGTCGGCGCTCAGATCCACAACATCGAGCTGATGCCCGGACGCGGCGGCCAGATGGTCCGCGCCGCCGGCGGCAGCGCCCAGCTGATGGCCAAGGAAGGCAAGTTCGCGACCCTGCGTCTGCCCTCCGGCGAGATGAGAATGGTCCCGATCGACTGCCGCGCCACCATCGGCATCGTCGGAAACGGCGAGCACAACCTCGTTAACCTCGGCAAGGCCGGCCGCAAGCGCCACATGGGCATCCGTCCTACGGTCCGCGGCTCCGTCATGAACCCGAACGATCACCCTCACGGCGGCGGCGAAGGCAGAGCTCCGATCGGTCGTCCCGGTCCCAGCACTCCTTGGGGCAAGCCTGCTCTGGGCCTGAAGACCCGCAAGCAGAAGAAGCAGTCCAACAAGCTGATCGTCAGAAGACGCGACGGCAAGTCGATGAAGTAGGAGGAGGAACAACATGGCTCGTTCATTGAAAAAAGGTCCGTTTGCTGATGAGCACCTGCTGAAGAAGGTGGATGCGCTGAACGCTTCCGGACAGAAATCCGTAATCAAGACCTGGTCCCGCCGTTCCACGATCTTCCCGAGCATGGTCGGCCACACCATCGCCGTTCATGACGGACGCAAGCATGTGCCGGTATACGTCACCGAGGACATGGTCGGACACAAGCTGGGCGAATTCGTCGTCACCCGGACCTACCGCGGCCACGGGAAGGACGAAAAGTCCACGAGATAAGGGAAGGAGGTTTCATTCATGGCGAAAGGACATAGATCCCAGATCAAGCGGGAGCGGAACGCCCAGAAGGACACCCGTCCCTCGGCCAAGCTCTCCTACGCCCGCATCAGCGCTCAGAAGGCTGCCTTCGTGCTGGATGCGATCCGCGGCAAAGACGCCAATACCGCTCTGGCGATCGTAACGTACAACCCGCGCTACGGTTCCGAGATCATCACCAAACTGCTTAAATCCGCGATTGCCAACGCGGAGAACAACCGGGGACTGGATGCCCAGAACCTCTATGTGGCCGAGTGCTACGCCAACCAGGGTCCGACCCTCAAGCGGATCCACCCCAGAGCTCAGGGCCGTGCGTACCGCATTCTGAAGAGAACCAGCCACATCACCATCGTACTGGATGAGAAGTAAGGGGGAGAAAAATGGGACAGAAAGTTAATCCTCATGGTCTGAGAGTCGGCGTGATCAAGGGTTGGGATTCCAACTGGTACGCGGAAGGCAAGGACTTCGCGGACAACCTGGTGGAAGACGACAAGATCCGCAAATATCTGAAGAAGAGACTGTTCGAATCCGGCGTTTCCAAGATCACGATCGAGCGTGCCTCCGACCGCGTCAAGATCACCGTTTTCACTGCCAAGCCCGGCATGGTGATCGGCAAGGGCGGCGCCGAGATCGAGAAGCTGAAAGCCGACGTCCAGAAGATGACCGAGAAGAAGGTCTTCCTGGATGTGAAAGAGATCAAGCGCCCCGACAAGGAAGCGCAGCTGGTCGCCGAGAACATCGCCCGTCAGCTGGAGAACCGCGTCGGTTACCGCCGCGCCGTGAAGTCCAACATGAGCCGTGCTCTGAAGAGCGGCGCCCTGGGCATCAAGGCCTCCGTCGGCGGCAGACTCGGCGGCGCCGATATCGCCCGCACCGAGTTCTACAGTGAAGGGACCATCCCGCTGCAGACCCTCCGTGCCGATATCGACTACGGCTTTGCCGAAGCGGATACCACCTACGGCAAGCTGGGCGTCAAGGTCTGGGTCTACAAGGGAGAAGTGCTTCCCGCCAGAAAGAATAAGGAAGGGAGCGAGAACTAATCATGTTAATGCCGAAGAGAGTTAAGCACCGCAAGCAGTTCCGCGGCTCGATGGCCGGCAAGCCTACCCGCGGCACTGATATCACCTACGGCGAATATGGCCTGATCGCGGAAGAGCCCGCCTGGATCAAATCGAACCAGATCGAGGCCGCCCGTATCGCCATGACCCGTTACATCAAGCGCGGCGGCAAGGTCTGGATCAAGATCTTCCCCGACAAGCCCGTAACGACCAAGCCGGCCGAGACCCGAATGGGCTCCGGCAAGGGCACGGTGGAATACTGGGTCGCGGTGGTCAAGCCCGGCCGTGTTCTGTTCGAGATCGCCGGTGTTCCGGAAGAGACCGCGAAAGAAGCGCTTCGCCTGGCTATGCACAAGCTTCCCTTAAAGTGCAAGATCTCGTCCAAGGCGGATCTGGAAGGCGGTGACAACGAATGAAGAGCAACGATTCTTTGAAGAATTACAGAGCCAAGAGCGCTGCGGAACTGTCCGGTGAGCTCACGGCCGCCAAGAAGGAACTGTTCAATCTGCGGTTCCAGAACGCGACCAACCAGCTGAACAACACCGCGCGGATCCAGGAAGTCAGAAAGAACATCGCCCGCATCGAGACCGTGCTGCGCGAGAAGGCCGAGTAAGGAGGAAGTGTGACGTGGAAAGAAATCTGAGAAAGACCCGTACCGGAAAGGTGGTCAGCAACAAGATGGACAAGACCATCGTTGTGGCCATCGAGGACCACGTGAGACATCCGCTGTACGGCAAGATCGTGAAACGGACCTACAAGCTGAAAGCTCATGATGAAGAGAACACCTGCGGCATCGGCGATACCGTAAAGGTCATGGAGACCAGGCCTCTGTCCAAGGATAAGCGCTGGAGACTGGTGGAGATCATCGAGAGAGCGAAGTAATCGGAGGGAGAAAACAAATGATTCAACAGGAAAGCAGACTGAAAGTCGCCGATAACACCGGCGCGAAGGAACTTCTCTGCATCCGTGTCATGGGTGGTTCCCTTCGCAGATACGCGAATATCGGAGATATCATCGTTGCCACGGTGAAGGACGCCACCCCGGCCGGCATGGTCAAGAAGGGGGACGTGGTCAAGGCGGTCATCGTGCGGACCAAGCACGGCGCCCGCCGCAAAGACGGTTCCTACATCAAGTTCGACGAGAACGCGGCGGTCATCATCCGTGAGGACAAGACGCCCCGCGGCACCCGTATCTTCGGACCGGTCGCCAGAGAGCTTCGTGACAAGCAGTTCATGAAGATCGTTTCCCTGGCTCCGGAAGTGCTGTAAGGAGGGACCGATCATGTCAATGAGCAAGATCAAAGTCGGCGACACCGTCCGCGTGATCGCCGGTAAGGAAAAAGGCCGCGAGGGCAAGGTCCTCCGGTATGACCGTGAAAAGAACCGTGTGGTCGTGGAAGGAATCAACATGATCACCAAGCACGAGAAGCAGAGCCAGAAGAACCCCAACGGCGGCCTGCTGCGGGTGGAAGGCAGCATCCATGCCTCCAACGTGATGCTTCTCTACGGCGGCAAGCCCGTGCGCGTCGGCTTCACCATGAAGGACGATAAGAAAGTCCGCGTGGCCAAGACCGCGAACGGTCCCGTCGTGATCGACTGAGGAGGTGTCTTGTGAGCAGCAGACTGAAAGATACATACGCGAACGAGATCGTTCCCGCGATGATGAAGAAGTTCGGCTACAAGAACGTCATGCAGGTTCCGAAGCTGTTTAAGATCGTTGTGAACATGGGCGTCGGCGAAGCCAAGGAAAACCCGAAGGTGCTCGAGAGCGCCATGAAGGACCTGACGATCATCACCGGCCAGAAGCCCGTCATGACCACCGCCCGCAAGTCCGTGGCCAACTTCAAGATCCGTGAAGGCATGAAGATCGGCTGCAAGGTCACCCTCCGCGGCGACCGGATGTACGAATTCACCGACCGTCTGATCAACCTGGCTCTGCCCCGGGTCCGCGACTTCCGCGGTGTGAACCCCAACGCCTTCGACGGCCGCGGCAACTATGCCCTGGGCATCAGAGAACAGCTGATCTTCCCGGAGATCGAGTACGACAAGATCGACAAGACCCGCGGGATGGACGTGATCTTCGTGACCACCGCCCGTACGGATGAGGAAGCCAGAGAGCTTCTGCGCCTCTACGGCATGCCGTTCGCCAAGAACTAGGAGGAGAATCATGGCCAAGACTTCTATGAAAGTAAAACAGCAGCGTCCGGCGAAATTCTCCACGAGAGAATACACCCGCTGCCGCATCTGCGGACGTCCGCACTCCGTGCTCCGGAAATACGGCATCTGCAGGATCTGCTTCCGCGAGCTTGCGTACAAGGGCGAGATCCCCGGCGTGCGCAAGGCCAGCTGGTAAGGAAGGGAGGAAATCATCATGGCTGTTATCACCGATCCTATTGCCGATATGCTCACCCGCATCCGCAACGCGAACATGGCGAAGCATGACACCGTCGATATTCCCTCTTCCAAGATGAAGGACGCGATCGCGAAGATCCTTCTGGACGAAGGCTTCATCAAGGGTTACGAACTGAAAGAGGAAGGCGTCAAGAAGACCCTCCATGTCACGCTGAAGTACGGCGCGGACAAGAACGAGAAGGTCATCCACGGCCTGAGCCGGATCTCCAAGCCCGGTCTCAGAGTCTACGCCGGAGCGGAAGATATGCCGAAGGTCCTGGGCGGCCTGGGCATCGCGATCGTCTCTACCAACGAGGGCATTCTGACTGACAAGGAAGCCCGTGCCAAGAACGTCGGCGGCGAAGTGCTCGCCTACATCTGGTAGAGAGAGTAAGGAGGAAAAGGCGAAATGTCACGTATCGGAAGAATGCCTATCGCGATCCCCGCGGGTGTGACCGTGGATATCGCAGAAAATAACAAAGTGACGGTAAAAGGACCCAAGGGAAGCCTCAGCCGCGTGCTGCCCGCCGAGATGACCATCGAGGTGGAAGGTGTGCACGTGAAAGTCGGCCGTCCCAACGATTTGAAGAGAACCAAGTCCCTTCACGGCCTGACCCGCACCCTGATCAACAACATGATCGTGGGCGTTTCCCAGGGGTATGAGAAGGTCCTGGAGATCAACGGTACCGGTTACCGCGCCGCCAAGGAAGGAAATAAGCTGACCCTGAGTCTCGGCTATTCCCACCCGGTGGTCATGGTCGATCCCGAAGGAATCGAGTCTGTCTGCGAGACGCAGACCAAGATCGTGATCAAGGGCATCGACAAGGAAAAAGTCGGCCAGTACGCCGCGGAGATCCGCGACAAGAGAGGTCCGGAGCCTTACAAGGGCAAGGGCATCAAGTACTCGGCCGAGACGATCCGCCGCAAAGTCGGCAAGGCCGGTAAGTCCGGTAAGAAGTAAGGAGGTGCGGCATGGTTAGCAAAGACAATAAAGCTGTAAACCGGATCAAGAAGCACCAGAGACAGCGCAACCGCTACTGCGGAACGGCCGAAAGACCCCGTCTTGCCGTTTTCAGAAGCAACATGCACATGTACGCTCAGGTGATCGATGACGAAGCTCAGAAGACCCTGATCGCCGCCTCCACCGTCGAGAAGGCCGTCCGGGCCGAGCTCGAGAAGACCAACGACATGGCTGCCGCCTCTTACGTAGGCACCCTGATCGCGAAGCGCGCCCTGGAAGCGGGGATCACGGAAGTGGTCTTCGACCGCGGCGGTTTCCTGTATCACGGCAAGGTAAAGGCTCTGGCCGACGCGGCCCGCGAAGCCGGTCTGAAGTTCTAGGAGGTGGCTGAAGAATGAAACGCACAATGATCGATCCCAGTACGCTGGAACTGACCGATATGATGGTCGAGCTCAGACGCGTCTCCAAGACGGTCAAGGGCGGCCGCAACTCCCGCTTTTCCGCGCTGGTAGTCGTCGGTGACGGCAACGGCCACGTGGGCGTGGGCGAAGGCAAGGCCAAGGAAGTTCCCGAAGCGATCCGCAAGGCGAAAGAATCCGCCTCCCGCCATCTGGTGGAAATCACCACCGATGAGAACGGCAGCATCTACCACGATGTGATCGGCAAATTCGGCAGCGCCACGGTCATGCTGAAGCGCGCTCCCGAAGGTACCGGCGTGATCGCCGGCGGCCCTGCCCGTGCGGTGATGGAGAAGGCGGGCATCCGCAACATCCGTACCAAGTCTCTGGGTTCCAACAACAAGCACAACGTCGTCCTGGCGACCCTGAACGGCCTGATGAGCGTCATGACGCCCGAGGAAGTGGCCCGTCTGCGCGGCAAGTCCGTGGAAGAGATCCTGGGCTGAGGAGGAATACCATGGCTGAGAAGTTGAGAGTAACCCTAGTAAAGTCCCCGATCGGCGCGATCCCGAAGCAGAAGAAGACGGTGGCGGCGCTTGGCCTGAAGAAAATGCATCAGACCGTGGAACTGCCCGACAACGAAGCGGTTCGCGGAATGATCTGGCATGTGAACCACCTGGTCAAGGTCGAGGAGGTAGAAGCATGAATCTGTCGAACTTAAGTCCTGCGGAAGGCTCTGTACAGAGCAGCAATTTCCGGCGCGGCCGCGGCCATGCTTCCGGAAACGGAAAGACGGCCGGCAAAGGCCACAAGGGCCAGAAGGCCCGTTCCGGAGCGCCCCGTCCCGGTTTCGAAGGCGGCCAGATGCCCCTGTTCCGGCGTCTGCCGAAGCGCGGCTTCACGAACATCAATTCCAGAACGTACGTCGGCATCAACCTGGGCGCGCTGGAAGAAGTGTTTGAAGACGGCGCCGTGATCGACGAGATCGCCCTGATCGAAAGCGGTCTGGTGAAGAATCCCCGCGACGGCGTGAAGATCCTCGGCGGCGGCGAGCTGACGAAGAAGTTCACGATCAAGGATCTCCGGATCAGCGAAAGCGCAAAGAGCAAGGTCGAAGCAGCAGGCGGATCGGTTGAGAACGAGTGATCTCCGGGAGGTAGCGCATGTTTAAGAACATCCTGAACGCCTTCAGAGTTGCTGAAATTCGGAAGAAACTGGTCTTCACCCTGCTGATGGTGGTTCTGGTCCGTCTCGGCTGCCAGATCCCCACGCCGGGCATCAATATGGACTATGTGTCTCAGGTCCTGAACAGCCTGAGCGGCACTTCCTTCAATTTCATCAACGTGATCACGGGCAGTTCCCTGGCGACGATGTCCATCTTCGCCCTGAACATCTCCCCGTACATCACTTCCTCCATTATCGTGCAGCTCCTCACGATCGCGATCCCGCGGCTCGAGGAACTGTCCAAGGAGGGTGAAGAAGGCAAGAAGACCATCAACAAGATCACCCGGTATCTGACGGTGGCGCTGGGCTTCATCCAGGCCGGTTCCATGGCGATCGGCTTCGGCTCCAGCTATCTGACCAACTACACCTGGTACAACGTGCTGCTGGTCGCGCTGGTGATGACCGCCGGTACCGCGGCGCTCATGTGGATCGGCGAGCGGATCACCGAGAAGGGCGTCGGCAACGGGATCTCCATCCTGCTGCTCGTGAACATCCTTTCCGGTCTCCCGAACGACTTCAGGACCCTGTACGCGACCTTCGTCAGGGGACAGGGCTGGACGCTCGGCATCCTGATCTCCATCCTGATCCTGGCGCTGCTTTTGGCCCTCGTGGTCTTCGTCATTTACCTGCAGGACGGCGAACGCCGCGTTCCCGTGCAGTATGCGAAGAAGATGCAGGGACGCAAGCAGGTGGGCGGACAGAGCTCCAACATTCCGATCAAGGTCAATACCGCGGGCGTTATCCCGGTCATCTTCGCGAGCTCCCTGCTGAGCATCCCGTCCATGATCGCAGGCTTTGCGGGCAAGGATATCAGCAACCCCACCACGGTGGGCGGGCACATCATCAAGGCGCTGTCCCAGAACTACTGGTGCAACCCGAAGGAGCCCATCTATACGCTCGGTCTGCTGATCTATCTGGCGCTGCTCGTCGTATTTGCCTACTTCTACACTTCCATCACCTTCAACCCGACGGAAGTGGCGAACAACATGAAGAAGCAGGGCGGCTTCATCCCCGGTATCCGTCCGGGCAAGCCCACCAGCGACTATCTGAACAAGATCCTCAACTACATCGTCTTCATCGGCGTGGTCGGACTGGCCATCGTGGCGGTGATCCCGATCATCCTGACGGGCCTGTTCGGAGTCGGCGCTTCCCTCTGCTTCTTCGGAACGAGCCTGATCATTATTGTGGGCGTTATCCTGGAGACTCTGAAGCAGGTCGAATCCATGATGACCGTCCGGAATTACAAGGGCTTCCTGAATGACTGAGAGGTGCTTATGAAACTGATCCTGCTGGGCCCTCCCGGGGCCGGAAAAGGCACACACGCGAAGAAACTGTCGGATACCTACGGTATCGTGCACATTTCCACCGGAGATATTTTCCGGGCCAATCTCAAGAACGGAACGGAGCTGGGCCTTCGGGCCAAGGCCTATATGGAGGCCGGAGCTCTGGTGCCGGACGAGCTGACGGTAGACCTGGTGCTGGATCGTCTGACCTGGCCGGACTGCGAAAAAGGATACATTCTGGATGGATTCCCCCGCAATCCGGCTCAGGCCGAAGCCCTTACGAAAGCGCTGGAGGCGAAAGGCGAAGAGATCGACTATGCGCTCAACCTGATGGTGGATGACGATGTGATCGTCCGCCGGATGGCCGGGCGGCGGGTCTGCTCCGTCTGCGGCGCCAGCTATCATGTGACCGGTGCGCCGACGAAAGTGCCCGGGATCTGCGACCGCTGCGGCGGTCCCGTGGTCCAGCGGGCGGACGACGCTCCCGAAACGGTCCTCACGCGTCTTGCCGTATATCATGAGCAGACCGAGCCCATCGTGGCGTATTACCGCGCTCTGGGCAAGGAAGTGCAGATCGACGCGGCGCAGCCGATGGACCGGGTGTTTGCCGATCTGACGGCATTCCTGGGAGAAGAAGGATTCCATGGCGGTAACGATTAAAACGGCGGCGGAGATCGCGCTGATGCGGGAAGCCGGCCGGCTGCTGGGAGAAGTTCACAACGAGCTGGCCAGGGCGCTCAGGCCCGGCATGACCACGAAAGAGGTGGACCAGCTCGGGGAGAAGCTGATCCGGAAGCGGAAATGCATCCCTTCCTTTCTCGGCTACGGCGGTTTTCCCGGATCGATCTGCGTATCCGTCAATGAAGAAGTGATCCACGGCATTCCCGGGGACCGGGTCCTGAAGGACGGAGACGTGGTGAGCCTGGACGCGGGGCTGATCTGGAAGGGATTCCAGTCCGACGCGGCCCGGACCCACATCATCGGCGAAGGGACTCCCGAAACGCGGAAACTGGTCGAGGTGACCAGGGAAGCGTTCTACGCCGGGGTGAAAATGGCCGTGGCCGGCGGCCACCTGCACGATATCTCCAATGCGATCGCGGACTACGTCGAGCCCTTCGGCTACGGGATCGTGGAGGATTACGTGGGGCACGGCATCGGCCGGCAGATGCACGAAGCGCCGGAGATCCCCAATTTCCGGCAGCGGTCCCGGGGGATCAGGCTGCGGCCCGGCATGACGCTGGCGGTCGAGCCCATGATCAATCTGGGGACCTGGGAGGTCAGAGTGCTTTCCGACGACTGGACCGTGGTGACGCGGGACGGAAAGCCGGCAGCCCACTATGAGAACACGATCCTGATCACGGACGGCGAACCGGAGATCCTCTCCGTGGCCGACGGGATCCGGTAGCGACCCGGGCAAATCAGGGAAAAGAAACAAGGAGATTCCGAATGTCGAAAAACGACGTAATTGCTCTTGAAGGCAAAGTGATCGAGAAGATGCCCAACGCCATGTTCCGCGTGGAGCTGGAGAACGGCCATGAAGTGCTTGCGCACATCAGCGGCAAGCTCCGCATGAACTATATCCGCATTTTGCCCGGTGACAAAGTGACCGTGGAGCTGTCTCCCTATGACCTGAGCAAGGGCCGAATCAGCTGGCGCGACAAGTAAAATCCCTCTTGCGGCCGGCACGATCGTGTGGTATACTGGCAGATGCGCCTTTTGCGCACTGCTTTCAAAAAGGAGTGAATAATCATGAAAGTGAGATCTTCCGTGAAGCCTATTTGCGAGAAATGCAAGGTCATTAAGCGCAAAGGCAGCATTCGCATCATTTGCGAAAACCCCAAGCATAAGCAGAGACAAGGTTAATTCGAAAGGAGAGTACAGCACATGGCTCGTATTTCTGGTGTCGACTTACCGAGAGACAAGCGTGTTGAGATTGGCCTGACCTACATCTATGGCATCGGCCGCACCAGCTCCAACCGGATCCTGAAGGAAGCGAATGTAAATCCTGATACCCGTGTCAAAGATCTGACCGACGACGAAGTCGCCCGCATCCGCGAGATCATCGATACGACTCAGGTGGTGGAAGGCGATCTTCGTCGCGAAGTGGCCTTCAACATCAAGCGCCTCCAGGAGATCGGCTGCTACCGCGGCATCCGTCACAGAAGAGGACTTCCGGTCCGTGGTCAGAATACCAAGAACAACGCCCGCACTCGGAAGGGCCCGAAGAAGACTGTGGCGAACAAGAAGAAGTAATGTCCGTCAGACGGATGTTGCCAAACGCCCGCATCAAAAATATACAGAAAGGAAAACCCCATAAGGGAAGAAGGTTAGTTTTCAATGGCTAAGCAGAGCTCAGCAAAAAAAGTGACAAAGAAACGTGTCAAGAAAAACGTTGAACGCGGCCAGGCGCATATCCAAGCATCCTTCAACAACACGATCGTTACCCTTACCGATACTCAGGGTAATGCGTTGTCGTGGGCCAGTGCCGGTGGTCTGGGATTCAGAGGTTCAAGAAAATCGACTCCTTATGCAGCGCAGATGGCGGCGGAAACCGCTACCAAAGCCGCGCTGGTACATGGACTTAAGACTGTAGAGGTATTTGTGAAAGGCCCGGGTTCGGGACGTGAAGCCGCCATCCGCGCGCTCCAGGCCTCCGGTCTCGAGGTCGTCAGCATTCAGGACGTCACCCCCGTTCCTCACAACGGATGCCGTCCGCCGAAACGCAGAAGAGTGTAAGGGAGGTGTACTGACGTGGCAGTAAATCGTGTTCCTGTTCTGAAAAGATGCAGATCTTTGGACCTCGACCCCGTGTACCTGGGAATCGACAAGAAATCCCGGCGTACTTCGAAAAGAGCCAACAAGAAGATGAGTGAATACGGCCTTCAGCTTCGCGAGAAGCAGAAAGCGAAATTCATCTACGGAGTGCTGGAAAAACCTTTCCGCAATTATTACGATAAAGCCTCCAAGATGAAGGGCATGGTGGGTGAAAACCTGATGATCCTTCTGGAGACCAGACTGGACAACGTGCTGTTCCGTGCCGGTCTCGGCCGTACGCGCCGTGAGACCCGTCAGATCGTGGACCACAGAGAAGTCCTCGTGAACGGCAAATGCGTGAACATTCCTTCCTACCGCGTATCCGCGGGGGATGTGGTGGAGATCAAGGAGAACGCGAAGGCCTCCGAGAGATTCAAACAGATCGTCGAAACGACCGAAGGCAGAGCCGTGGCTCCCTGGCTGCAGAGCGATCTCGAGAACCGGAAGGTCACGATCCTGCAGCTGCCGACCCGCGAGATGATCGATGTTCCGGTCGACGAGATGCTGATCGTTGAGTTGTACTCCAAATAATTGAGTGCACCTCTGGACAATTCCCGGAAGGAGTATAAACGTGTTTGATTTTGAAAAGCCCAATATTGAAATAGCCGAGATGTCCGAAGACCGGAAATACGCCCGCTTCGTGATCGAGCCTCTGGAGAGGGGATACGGCGAGACGCTGGGCAATTCCTTGCGCAGAATCATGCTCTCTTCTCTTCCCGGCGTGGCCGTCAGCCAGGTCAAATTCGGCGGCGTGCTGCATGAGTTCACGACGATCCCCGGCGTGAAGGAGGATGTCACCGACATCATCCTGAATCTCAAGTCTCTGGCGATCAGGAGCCGTGCAGACTTCACCGAACCCAAGATCGGTTATATCGACTTTCAGGGCGAGGGCGTGGTGCACGCTTCCGATATCCGTGTGGACAGCGATCTGGAGATCTGCAATCCGGATCTTGTGATCGCGACCTTAAGCGGCGGCAAGGATGCCCACCTGACGGCGGAGATCACCATTACCCGCGGGCGCGGCTATGTGAGCGCCGAGGATAACAAGTCCGACGACCTTCCGATCGGCGTGATCGCGGTGGATTCCATCTACACGCCCATCGAGCGGGTGAATCCGATGGTGGAAAACACCCGTGTGGGCAAGATCACGGACTTCGACAAGCTGACGCTGGATGTCTACACCAACGGGACACTCGATCCCGACGCCGCCGTGAGTCTGGCCGCGAAAGTGCTGAGCGAGCATCTTAGCCTGTTCATCAATCTTTCCGAGAGCGCCAAGACCGCGGAAGTGCTGGTGGAGAAGGACAACACCGAAAAGGAAAAGACCATGGATATGAATATCGTGGAGCTGGAGCTTTCGGTGCGTTCTTCCAACTGCCTGATGCGCGCCGGTATCAGTACGGTGGGCGAGCTGTGCAGCCGCACGCTGGAAGAGCTCCTGAAGGTGAGAAATCTGGGACGCAAGTCGCTGGAAGAGATCCTGGGCAAGCTGCATGAGATGGGCCTGGAACTGAGTTCCGGAGAAGAATAAGGCTAAACTTGGAGGATAGAAAATGGGACAGTACAGAAAGCTCGGCAGAACCGCCAGCCAGCGCAAAGCGATGCTTCGCGGACTGACCACGGATCTTCTGAATCACGGCAAGATCGTGACGACCGAGACCCGCGCGAAGGAAGTCAAGAAGATCGCCGAGGGGCTGATCGCTCTGGCCGTTAAGGAAAAAGATAATTTTGAGACCGTGACCGTGAAGGCCCGCATCCCGAAGAAGGATAAGGACGGCAAACGGGTGAAGACCGTTGTCGACGGCAAGAAGGTCACTGAGTTCGAAGAGATCGAGAAGACCGTGAAGAAGGACAGCCCGTCCCGCCTTCACGCCCGCCGCATGATGCTGAAGACCCTCTACATCCCGCGCGTCGCGGATGCGAAGGGCCGCAAGACCGTCGAGGTCGACATGCCGAAGAAGCTGTTTGAAGAAGTGGCTCCGAAGTATGTCAACCGCAACGGCGGATATACCCGCATCGTGAAGATCGGTCCGCGTCGCGGCGACGGCGCCATGGAAGTGGTGCTGGAGCTCGTATAAGAGGAGCGAGGAGAAAGCCCCGGTCGCCCGCAAAGGCGCCCGGGGCTTTCCGGCTTTGTGAAAGCCGCGGCGGCGGGACTTTCAAAAGTGGTTTTCCCGCTTGACAGGGGCCGGACCCGATGATACACTTTAGTGGCCCAAAGCGCTAAAGTACCAGTCAGGCAAAAGCGAGGATCGAAATGAATAAAAAACTACAGACAGCGGAGGTGCAGCGGTTCCTCCGGGCACTGCTCACTCTGGAAACGGAAGAAGAAGCCGGAAAGTTCTTCGAGGACGTCTGCACGGTCAACGAGATCCGCACGATGGCCCAGCGGCAGGCGGTGGCGGAAATGCTCCGCGCCGGGAGCACCTACGTGGATATCGCCGAGAAGACCGGCGCCTCCACGGCGACCATCAGCCGCGTGAACCGCTCGCTGGATTCCGGCGGCGAAGGATATGAGATCGTGTTCGGCCGCCTTGCAAAGAGCGGGGCAGAAGGGCCCGATCCCGTATGAATTCCATCCTGACGCAGCTCAACCCGCCTCAGCAAGAGGCGGTTTTATCTACTGAAGGGCCGGTCCTGATCCTGGCGGGGGCGGGCTCCGGCAAGACGCGCGCTTTAACGCACCGGATCGCCTATATGGTTGGGGAAAAGGGCATCCGTCCCTGGAACATCCTGGCCATCACCTTCACGAACAAGGCGGCCGGGGAGATGAAGGAGCGGGTGGAGCGCCTGACCGGCGGCAGCGGGGTGTTCGTTTCGACCTTCCATGCGGCCTGCGTGCGCATCCTGCGCGGAGACGCGGACCGGCTCGGCTATACCCGGAATTTCACGATCTACGATACAGAGGATCAGAAGACCCTCATGCGCCGGATCCTGAAAGAGATGGATCTGGATCCGCGTCTGTACCGGGAGCGGGAGATCCTTTCGCGCATCTCTTCCCTGAAGAACGAACTGATCACGGCGGAGGCGTTCTCGCGCAGCTCGGCCGGGCAGTACCGGGAGGAGAAGATCGCGGCGGTCTATGAGGAGTTCCAGAAGCGGCTGATCCTGGCGGATGCGATGGATTTCGACGATCTGCTGGTGAATACGGTCATTCTGTTCCGGGATAACCCCGACGTGCTGGAGCGGTACCGGGAGCGCTTCCGCTATATCCTGGTAGACGAATACCAGGATACCAACGAGGCGCAGTTCCGTATTCTGGAGATGCTGGCGGGAGAGCACCGGAATCTTTGCGTGGTAGGCGACGACGACCAGTCCATCTACAAATTCCGCGGCGCCAACATCCGGAACATCCTGGATTTCGAGAAGGTGTTTCCGGAGGCGAAGGTGATCCGTCTGGAGCAGAACTACCGTTCCACGGGCTATATCCTGAAGGCGGCGAACGCGGTGATCGCCCACAACGGGGGGCGGAAGGAAAAGACGCTCTGGACCAGCAGACCGGACGGGGAGAAACCGGAATTCTGGGCGTTTGAGACCGCGCAGGACGAGGCCCGGGCCGTAGTCCGGGATATCTGCGACAACCGGAGCCGGTTTCCGTACCGCAGCTGCGCGGTGCTCTACAGAACGAACAGCCAGTCCCGCGTGCTCGAGGAACGTTTTGTGCAGGAGGGCGTTCCCTACCGCCTGATCGGAGGGACGAACTTCTACCAGAGGAAAGAGATCAAGGACGTTCTGGCGTACCTGAAGGTGATCGCGAGCGGGAGCGACGAAGTCGCGGTACGGCGGATCATCAACGTGCCCCGGCGGGGGATCGGAGACACGACGGTGCAGCGGATCGCGGCGATTGCCGCGGAGCGGGACATCCGCTTTCTGGACGCGGTGCGTCTGGGAGAAGAGGATCCGCAGCTAAAGCGTTCCGCGGGGAAGCTGCGGCAGTTCCGGGAACTGATCGAAGAGCTGCGCGGCAAGGCGAAAAGCATGCGGGTCTGGCAGCTGATCGAAGAGGTGATCCTGAGCTCCGGCTACGCGGAGGAGATCCGCCGCGAGGATGATCCGGACCAGGCCGCCACGCGGCTCGAAAACATCCGCGAGCTGGAAAACAAGGCGATGGATCTGGAAGACGCCCCCGGCGACGAAGGCGCGCTCGGGCGGTTTCTGGAGGAGGTGGCGCTGGTCGCGGACGTGGACGCGCTTCCGGGAGACAACGAGCGGGTCGTGCTCATGACGCTCCACAGCGCGAAGGGCCTGGAATTTCCGAAGGTCTATATCACCGGGATGGAACAGGGGCTGTTTCCGGGCAACAAATCGCTCTGCTCGGAGGACGGAAGCGATCTGGAGGAGGAACGCCGGCTCTGCTACGTCGGCTTCACCCGGGCTCAGGAGAAACTGATCCTGACCGGCGCCAGGGTCCGGATGGTCAACGGGGAGACACAGTTCCACGATTATTCGCAGTTTATCGAAGAGATCCCGCCCGAGCTCCTGATCCGGAAGGGCGGCGCGATGCGCGGCGCGGCGGAAGGCCGGGCCTGCCAGCTGGAGCGGGAGGATCTGGGGGGTTTCGGCCGCAGGACTTCTCCGGCCGGCTGGAAGGATTTCGGCGAGAGCTTCTCGTTCGGCTCCTTCGGGAAACGGCCGGCGGCAGCGCCTCCGAAACGGCCGGCTGCGCAGCTGTTCCCGGAAGAAAGCGGGGAAGAACCGGCGGATCCTTCCGAACTGAAGCCCGGAGACCGGGTGAAGAGCCCGCGCTTCGGGGAGGGAACGGTCGTCAGAAGCGAGCCGGAGCGCCGCGACTACAAGGTGACGGTCGATTTCGACCGGGCCGGCCGCAAGGTGATGCTGGCCTCGTTCGCCGGGCTCGTCCGCTGCCGGGAAACGCTTTAGGAAAACTTTAGGAATCCGGGCCGCGGAGGACTTGGAAGAGGCCCGGGGGATGTGCTATACTGGTTTTACAGAAAAGAAGGAGGCTGAAGACCATGTGCAGCTGTCAGAAATGCGGCCGGAAGCCTGAAAAGGCGAACAAGCCGCTGTGGAAAAAGATCCTGCCGGTCGCGGTGATCGTACTGATCCTGGCCGCCATCGGCTATGCCGTGTATTATTTCTTCTTTGCCGACGAGTACGAAGACCTGGACGAGGATTTCTTCGCCGACGACGCGAAGGAAACGGTCCCGGAGGAGGCTCCGGAAGAAGAGGCGGAAACGGAAGAAAAGAAAGAAGAGCCGGAGGAGTAAACTTCTCAGGTTGTCTGTCGGAAAAGCAGAGCCCCTTTCGGTGAGCTCTGCTTTTTTCGGCGGAGGGGGGAATATGGAGAGAGACGGATGCCTGCATTTCGGGCAGTGCGGCGGCTGCGCGTTCGGGAGCGAAAGCTATGAGACGCAGCTGGCTTTGAAGGAAGAGGAGACCCTGAAGCTGTTCCGGCCTCTGCTGCCGGAGAGCTTTTTTACCGGCGGCGCCTGGGAAGGGACCGTCGCGAGCCCGCGGAGCCTGGGCTACCGCAACAAGATGGAATATACCTTCGGGAACGACCGGAAGGACGGTCCCCTGCGCCTCGGCATGCACCGTAAAGGGCGGTTCTTCGATATCGTGGAAGTCCCCGGCTGCCGGATCGTTCCGGCGGATATGGACCGCATCCGGGGCGCCGTGCAGGACTTTTTTGCGGAGGCGGGCATCCTGTTCTACCACAAGATGTCCCACAGGGGGATCCTGCGCTACCTTATCGTGCGGCGGAGCGAAGAAAGCGGGGACCTGCTCGTCAATCTGGTGACGGCTTCGGGCTTCGAGCCGGGGGAAGCGTTCGTCGGGATGCTTCTTTCTCTGCCGCTGGAAGGGCGGATCTCCGGGATCCTGCATACGGTCAGCGATTCGCTTTCCGACGCGGTATCGCCGGAATCGGTCCGCACCCTGTACGGGAAAAGCTTCCTGACGGAAAAGCTGCTGGGCCTTACGTTCCGCATCTCCCCGTTTTCGTTCTTCCAGACGAATTCGTCCTGTGCGGAGAAGCTGTACGAAAAGACGCGGGAATACGTGGGCGAGGTGAGCGGACAGACAGTCTTCGACCTCTACAGCGGCACGGGGACCATCGCCCAGATGCTGGCGCCGGCCTCAAAGGAAGTGATCGGGATCGAGATCGTCCCCGAGGCGGTGGAGGCAGCGCGGGAAAATGCGGCTCTGAACGGCCTTTCCAACTGCCGCTTCGTCTGCGGGGACGTGCTCCGGGCCGTGGAGGAAATCGGGATGGTGCCGGATCTGATCGTGGCCGATCCGCCGCGCGACGGAGTGAATCCGAAGGCGCTGGCGAAGATCCTCCGATTCGGGGCAAAGCGGCTCGTCTACGTGAGCTGCAAGCCCTCGTCGCTCGCCCGGGATATCCCGGCCATGCGTCTTGCCGGCTATGAGCCGAAGCGGCTGGCATTTGTGGACATGTTCCCCTTCACCAAAAACACGGAGGCCGTGTGCCTGTTCGAACGGGAAACGGAAGGAACGGCCTGAGAGAGGCTTCTTCAGCTAAGGCCCGCGTCCTCCAGATGCCAGCCGTCTTCATCCAGGACGATCTTCGTCACGGAGGCGTTTTCGGCCGGCGGGATCTTAACCGCCTCTTCGAGCGGTCTTCCGGAAAGGACGCAGGTCAGCACCCGGATGGGCATCGCGTGGGTCGCGATCACGACGGTCTTTCCGGCGTACTGCGCGGCGGCCCGGTCCAGAGCGGCCCGCACCCGCCCGCAGAGTTCGCGGATCGTTTCACCGTCGGGAACGTTTTTCAGCTCCCGCCGCCAGGCGGCCAGGGCTTCCGGCTCCCGGGCGGCGACGTCCGCCGCGGGCTGCCCTTCCCAGTGACCGACGAAGATCTCCCGGAAGCCGGGCTCCGTCTGCACCGGCAGGCCCTTCAGCTTCGCCACGGCCTCGGCCGTATGCACGGCGCGGAGAAGGTCGCTCGAAAGCACCGCGTCCACCGGGATGTTCCGAAACTTCCCGGCCGTGCGCCGCGCCTGCCTTCGTCCCCGCGGGGAAAGGTCCAGGTCGGTCTGGCCGCAGAGGCGCCCCTCCCGGTTGGCGAGGCTCTCCCCGTGCCGGATCAGATAAAAGACAGTCTTCATAGATCGGTCTCCTTTCCGAGAGCGGAAGCTGCTCATAACAGAGCCCCCGGCCTGGCCGGGGGCTCTGTTGTCAGGTGTTCCCTTCGATGAATTCCTTGTACCAGCGGAAGCTGTCCCTCGGCGTGCGTTCCATGGTGTCGTAATTCACCGCGATCAGGCCGAAATCGAGCGTGAAGCCCAGCTGGTGCTCGTAGGTATCCTCGATCGACCAGGTGTAATACCCTTTCACGGGGACGCCGCTTTGGATCGCCCGGGCCAGCATCATGATATGCGCGCGCATATATTTGATGCGCTCGATATCGTGGATGCGGGTGGGGACGGACGGGTTCTTGGGGTCCCGCATGAACGAGATGCCGTTTTCCGTGACCAGGATCTCGTCCGGGTGGTACTTCTCGTTCACTTCGGTCAGGATATCGTACAGGCCTTCCGGATAGACCTTCATGCAGTAGTATTCCTGCCAGTCGGCGTGCAGTCCCTCCTCAGGGTCGGGAGAGGCCTCGAAATACGGCCATTTTTCGGTGTACCGGGCGTAGTGGGGCAGGTAGTAGTTCACCCCGATGAAGTCCATCTTTTCGTAGTTGTCCGCCAGATCCTTTTCAAACCCTTCGGGCATGTAGTCCAGATAGGTATCGTAAATGATCTGAGGGTACTTCCCGAGCAGCATCGGATCGAACCACTTCCCGTCGTAGTACTGGAATTTCCGCTCCGCCGCCTCATAGTCTCGGTGATCGCTCAGCGAGTAAGGATAGACAGGGACGGAGTCGATCACGGCACCGATCTTTCCCGGGCAGCCCATCTCGCGGAAGGCCTTGACGGTCCGGTAGTGCGCCAGGATCATATGGTGGTTGGCGAGAAAGCCTTTCCGGAGGTCCTTCTGGAAGGGCGGGAAGCGTCCGGCGACGTCGTCGCACTTGTCGTAGTAGCCGCCGAAGATGCTGCAGTTCGGCTCGTTGGTCGTGCTCCAGTAGGTCACCTTGTCCCCGAAGGCGGCAAAGCAGGTCCTGGCGTAGCTCTCGAACCAGTCGATGAACTCCGGGTTCAGCGCGCCGCCGCGGTCCAGCACCCACTGCGGGAGATCCCAGTGATACAGGTCGATCAGCGGGACGATCCCCTTTTCGTTTAGATAGGAGAAGAGGTCGTTATAGTAGTCGATGCCTTTCTGGTTCAGATGCTCGGGGTCGTTCGGGAACAGGCGGGGCCAGGCGATGGAAAAGCGGAAGCTCTTCAGGCTGTGGGCCGCCATGATATCGACGTCTTCGCGGTAATGATGATAGAAATCCGAGCAGACGTCGGGCCGGCCCTTTTCCCAGTGGTGGGCATATTCGGGAAGGCGGGCATAATAGTCGTGGCAGCTCATGCCTTTTCCGTCTTCGTTCCAGGCGCCTTCTATCTGATAGGCGGAACAGGCGGAACCCCACAGAAAATCTTTCGGGAACGTGTAAATCATTTCAGATCCTCCTTCATAAACTAAGACCGGGTCGTCGGGAGTTCAGTCTTCCCAGGCGCCGGAGACGAACCAGGAGAGGGCGCACCAGCAGTGGAGCGGCAGAAAGCTTCCGTCCGGAGCGGTGCCGGCGGCAAGGATCTCGGACGCCTCCTGCCGCGTCAGAAGGCGGTAGCCTTCGATCTGCTCCGAGGCCTCTTCTCCGTCCGAAGAGAGCGAGGAGAGATCGGGGAGGGAAAGGACGGCGCCGACCAGGGCGTTGGATTCGTCGCTGAGGCCGGGAGAACTGTAAACGAAAGGAGAAATGACGCTCAGGCGGTCGTCCGGACCGACCGTGAGACCGGTCTCTTCGAAGATCTCGCGCCTGGCGCAGGAAAAGAGCGGTTCGTCCGTCAGACGGTCATCCGGGTCGATGAGCCCGGCGGTGATCCCGAGAAGGGGGCGTCCGGCCGGGTAACGGTATTCGTACTGCAGGAGGAGCCGGGGCTCTTCTCCGGGAGTCCTGACGACGATGAAGCAGCTGACCGCGTCCGGAAGGGTCCGGCGCAGTTCTTCCTCTGATTTCAGGACGATCAGATCTTCCCTTTTCCGGCGGGAGGCTTCGAAATAGTGGCGGCCCGGCGCGGGGTGAAGATCGTAGAAGTTGAGATAGGGCGTTTCGAGCAGGGCTTCTGCCTGTTCCGTGCGGAAGCGGGGACCGTTCATTCCTCCGCTTCCTCCTCCCGGACCTTTTTTTTGTCAGAGGTCAGGGTCAGATACCAGAAGAGGAGGGCGGCGCTGTAGAAGAGGCCGCCGAAGATATCCGTCAGCCAGTGTACGCCGGAAAACAGGCGGGAGAGCACGGTCAGGAAGGAGAGGCCGGCGCCGCCGATCAGGATCCAGCGCCGGTATTCGGAAAGCGCCGGGAAGAGCCGCGGCAGCACGCGGGCCGCCGACAGAAAGACGACGCAGGCGAGCACGGTGTGGGAGGATGGGAAGGAGGCGGCGAGCTCTCCGTCGTCCAGGATCGGGCGGTAGTTGATCACCACGATCTCGAAGAAGAGGTAGACCGCCAGGGTGGCAAGATAGAGGCCGCCCAGATCCAGGATCTCCCGGTGGACTTTCCAGAGGTTTTTTTTCTGCAGCAGCTCCAGAAAGCCGATTGCCGCGAAGCCGAGGATGATGAGAAGCGCGAGCGCGCCGAGCAGTTTGGAGAGGAGGTACCAGCCTCCCGCATATTCGTGCGCGGACGCAAAGGCACCGTTCAGGGCGGCAAAGCCGACGGAGCTGCCCTCCGGCCCGATGGCCTGGACATCGACGATCTTGACGAGGAGCGTGAACAAAAGGGCGGCCAGACTTGTTATAAGAGCGGCCAGAAGGATTCTGTTTTCGCGGAGCGTCTTTCCCATGACGGATTCCTTTCTTGGTACAGGCGGATACTGTCCTTAAGTATAGCCGTTTGAGTGGTCCTGTCAAGCGGATTCGGCCCGGAAGTCCGGGAAAGCGTCGGGCCGGAAGTCCGGGAGGGGCTTGCGTTTTTCGCTCCCGGCAGGTATAATAAAACTGGCCTAACGGCGGGATCCGGGGCCGAAAAGAGGTTGGTCATGGCTGAGAAGCAGAAAAACAGCAGCGGAAAAAGCACGATGTGGAAAAAGATCGCGGTGATCGTTCTGGAAGCGGCATTCCTGGCGATCCTCTGCGTGGGGATCCATTTTGCTTCTTTTGCGGTACGGATCCTGGATATCGTTCATTCCGACCCTGGCGCGTCAGCTTCGGACCCGACCAAAGTCGTCTCCGGCGACCGCTCGTCCCTGGCGGGCATCGGCGCCGACGATCAGCGCCCGCATTTCTCGACCGGCGGAGAAACGGCTGCGACGGAAGACCCCGGAAGCTCCTCGCAGGAATCCGAAACGCCCCGCCCGACGCCCGGCGTCGAACCGCCGCCTACCGATCCCCCGACCGAGCCGCCGACCCTGCCGCCCGACACGCTGGAGGGCATGAAGGGATACCTGACCATCGCCGCGTTCGGCATCGACTCGGGAGCGAATTACCGGGTCATGGAGAACGGGGAATACAAGGACTGGATGAACGGCGACGTGGTCATGATCATGGCCCTGAACCTTGAGACCTATGAACTGAAGCTGGTGTCGGTCTACCGCGACGACTACGTGCGGGTGCCGGGAGACGACCGGCCGGCCAAAATGGGCGATCTCTTCACCCGGTATTCGTATTACAACCACAACAGCAAGGCGGCGGGCGGCGAGGGCTGCACTGCGGTGCTGAACTACAACCTGGACCTCAATATCACCGATTACGTGGTCGTCAACTGGAACGTGGTGGCCGACGCGGTGGATATGATGGGCGGCCTGGAAGTGCCGGTATCGCTGCGGATGGCCCGCGAGATGAACGGGTACATCACCGAGACGATGCTGACGGTCGGCCGTGAGTCGGGGACGATCGACGTGTGGAACAACACGATCTACGCGCCTGACGCGGATCTGGACGCGGAAGTGCCGATCCTTCTGGACGGCGTGCAGACCGTGGCGTACTGCCGGGTGCGGAACGTCGGCGGGAACGACTATGCGAGGACCCAGCGTCAGCGCTACATCCTGGGGCTGATGCTTCAGAAGGCCAAGCAGCAGAGCCTGTCGACGCTTATGGAGATGGTGGAGGTGCTCTCCCAGGAGATCTACACCAACATCGACAACAGTACGATCGTGTCGCTGGCCATGCACGTGATCGCGCGCAATCCGAGGATCACTTTCACGGATTCGGACGCCTACCCGCACGAGCACTACTGGACCAACTACTACGCGGGCTACGTTTACACGAAGAACGTCCTGGCGGCTGTGACGCGCCTGCATCAGTTCCTGTACGGGGACAGCGGCTACACGCCTTCCGCGACGATCCACGCGATCCAGGAGCATATCGATTATATGCTGAACAACGGCTTCTGAGGTCCCCTTGAGGGACATCTTCCGGGCGGCGGCTCCGCTGCCGCCCGTATCCTTCCCAAGGCGCCTTCCGGCGCGAATCTCCCGAAACGGATAAAGCAGCATGCTTGACGTCAAAGACCTGAAGGTCCATTTTCACAACGCGGCCCCGGACCGCTTCGCGGTAGGGGGCATTTCCTTTCACATGGAAGACGGAGAGATCCTCGGCCTGGTGGGCGAGAGCGGTTCCGGAAAGACGGTGACCGCGATGGCCATCACGGGCCTTCTGCCCCGCAAGTCCTGCGAGTACACCGGGGAGATCCGTCTGGACGGAAAAGACCTGCTTCACTGCAGCCGGCACGAGCTCAGGCAGATGCAGGGGACTGACATGGGCGTGATCTTCCAGCAGCCCATGAGCGCCTTTGACCCGGTCATGCGCATCGGGCCGCAGGTGGAAGAGAGTCTGCTGGTCCACCGGCCGGAGATGGCTCCGGAGGAGCGGAAGGCGGCGGCGGTGCAGGCGATGGCCGAGGCGGAACTGCCCGATCCGGAAGCCCTGTACACGAAATATCCGCACGAGCTTTCCGGCGGCATGCTCCAGCGGGCCATGATCGCGGCGGCGATCATCCACGAGCCCAAGCTGCTCATCGCGGACGAGCCGACGACCGCCCTGGACGTGACGATCCAGGGGCAGATCCTGGATCTTCTCAAAAAGATCAACAAGGCCAGGGGAACGTCCATCCTCTTCATCTCCCACAACCTGAAGGTGGTGCGGAAGCTCTGCCACCGGGTCATCGTCCTGCAGCGGGGCGTGATCGTGGAGGAGGGCGAAGCGGAAGAGCTGTTCCGGCATCCCCGGCAGGAATATACCCGGATCCTGGTGGAATCGATACCGACCAGAGAGAAGCATTTACGGCAGGAGGAACCGGTATGATCGACCTTTCCAACGTTCGGGTGCTGGCACACAGCGCCATCCGCATCGAAGGCGAAAAGACAGTGTATGTGGATCCTTTCCACCTGAAGGAAGAAACGCGGGACGGGGACATCATCCTGATCACGCACGACCATCACGATCATTTCTCTCCGGAGGATATCCGGAAGGCCGCCGGAAAGGACGCGGTCCTGGTGATCCCGGGATCGCTGCGCGAGGCCGCCCTGAAGGAAGGTTTTCCCGCGGCGCGCACGGTGGTCGTGGCTCCCTGGGAAGACCGTACCGTGCTGGGGGTTTCCCTGGAGACCGTTCCCGCCTATAACCTGGGCAAGCCCTTCCACCGGCCGGAGAAGCGCTGGCTGGGCTACGTGGTGACGCTGGGCGGCGTCCGCTACTACATTGCGGGCGATACGGATGAGAACGAGGATAACCGCAAGGTACGCTGCGACGTGGCGCTGGTCCCGGTCGGCGGCACCTATACGATGACGGCGGACGAGGCGGCGGTCTTCGTGAACCACCTGAAGCCGAAAGCCGCCGTCCCGACCCATTACGGGGATATCGTCGGCTCGGAGGGAGACGCGGCGCACTTCTGCCGCCTGCTGGATCCGGAGATCGGATCGGCGCTGTGCCGGGATTAAGGCGGACGTTAACGGAAACAGGTGAAAAGTGCGGAATCGTCCGCACTTTTTGCTTTATACGGGAGTAAATGAAAAAAACAGCCGCCAGTCTTCCAAAAGAAGCAGCTGCGCCTTGCTTTTTCCGCGTGGAAAGGCTACAATAGCAATCTGCCCGGCAGTGCCGGGTATGTATTACGGTACAAGAGAGGAAATTTTCATGAAGAGAGTGCTCTCGATGGTACTGGCAGCGGTGCTCCTTTGCGCAGCGCTGTCCGGATGCGGAACCCAGAAGAGCGGCCGGGAGGCCGCGAATGAGATCGCCGTGGGCATCGGACAGGATCTGTCCAGTTCCCTTTCCCCTTACCAGCTTTCCACGGCGGGGACCCGCGAAGTGATGTTCAACGTTTTCGAAGGCCTCTACAAGGCCGATCCGACCGGCGATCTGAAGCCTGCGCTGGCGACCGGCTATACCGTGAGTTCCGACGGAAAGACCTATACCTTTACGCTGCGCGAGGGCGTGAAGTTCCATAACGGCAGCGTGATGACGGCGGAAGACGTGGTCTTCTCCTTCGAGACCTGCGCGGAGCAGACGGTGGATACCAACCTCAAGAAGGCGCTGGCCCAGGTCACTTCGGTGAAGGCGGACGGAAACAAGGTGACCGTGGAACTGGCGAATGCCGACAGCGATTTCCTTTCCTTCGTAGCGAACGTCTATATCGCGCCGAAGGATTACAGCGGCCAGGACACGTCCCCCGTGGGCACCGGCCCCTTCCGCTACGTGAGCCGCAAGGTGCAGGAAAACGTGGTTCTCGAAGCGTTCGCGGACTACTGGGGAGAGAAGGCGAAGCTGAAAAAGGTCACCTTCATGATCTATGAGACCGGGACGGCGCTGGTCATGGCGCTGGACGGCGGGACCATCGATATCGCCGCGCATCTGACGAGCGCTCAGATCAAGAACCTGAAGACGGATTACACCGTCCTGGAAGGGACGATGAACCTGGTGCAGGGCCTCTACCTCAACAACGCCGTGAAGCCGCTGGATGACGTGCGGGTGCGGCAGGCGATCGCCTACGCGGTCGACGTGGATCAGATGCTGAAGCTCACGGCCGACGGCCACGGGACCAAGGTCGGCTCCGCCATGTATCCGGCGTTCGGAAAGTACTTCGTGAAAGAACTGTCCGATATGTACGCGGTCAACGCGGACAAGGCGAAGAGCCTGCTGAAAGAGGCGGGCTATGAGAAGGGCTTCAGCCTGACCATTAAGGTCCCGTCCAACTACACTAACCACGTCGATACTGCGGTAGTGCTTGCGCAGCAACTGAAAGCGGTAGGCATCAACGTCGAAGTGCAGCAAATCGAGTGGAATGAATGGGTGAGCAAGGTTTATCAGGGCCGGGACTACGAGGCGACCGTGGTGGGCTTTGACGCCTCCACGCTGACGGCCGGCGCCATGCTGAACCGCTACGTCTCCGATTCCTCGAAGAACATGTGCAATTTCTCGAGCGAGCGCTACGATGCCCTGATCGCCGAAGCCTCGTCCATTACCGACGACGCCCGCCGGACCGAGTGCTACCGCGAGGCCGAGAGGGTGCTGGCGGAAGAGTGCGCGTCGGTGTTCCTGCAGGATATGGCCGATTTCGTGGCCATCCGCACGACACTTTCCGGATACGAATTCTACCCGATGTACGTCATGGACCTGAGCAGGGTCGGTTACGGCAAATAAACTGCCCCGGCGGCAGAAACAGCAGTAAAAAGGAAGGAGTGAGCCCATGCGCTATCTGGCTAAGAAGCTTGTGACGTTCGTCGTGACGCTTCTGGTGATCTCCTTCCTTTCTTTTGCGGCTTTCGAGATGATCGGCGACCCCGTGAGCACTATCCTCGGCACCCACGCGACCCCGGAAGCCGCTGCCGAGCTGCGAGCGCAGCTCGGTCTTGACCGCTCCCTGCCGGTCCGGTACGGCGAGTGGCTCCTGCATTTCTTCGGGGGCGACTACGGGACAAGCTATATCTACCGCGGCATGCCGGTCCGGGAGATGATCGCCGGGAAGCTGGGGAACACGCTGGTCCTGGTGCTCCTGGGCGTCGTGATCACGATCGGGGTGTCGATCCCGGTCGGGACCTATTCCGCCCGGAAAGAAGGGCGCTTCGTCGACCGCTTCCTCACGGTCTTCAATCAGATCCTGATGGCGATCCCGCCGTTTTTCGTGGCGATCCTGCTGACCCTTCTGTTCGGCCTGCTCCTTCGTCTCTTTACGCCCGGCGCTTTCGTTTCGTTCGAGACGAGCTGGTGGCGCTTCTTCCTGTACATGATCTTCCCGGCCGTTTCCCTCGCGCTGCCGCGGGTGGCGATGACCGTCAAGATGCTCCGGTCTTCCGTCCTCAGCGAGATGAACGAGGACTATATCCGCACGGCCTACAGCCGCGGGCACGGCCGCCGGAGCGCGATGGAGCAGCACGCGTTAAAGAACGCGATGCTTCCGGTCGTGAGCTTTCTGGCGGCCAATATCGCCGAGATGCTCGCGGGCGGCATCGTGATCGAGCAGATCTTTTCGATCCCGGGCATCGGCCGGCTCCTGATGGTCTCCATCTCCAACCGGGACATCCCGGTCGTGGAGGCGATCGTGATGATCCTGGCTATCTGGGTCATGCTGATCCACCTCATTGGGGATATCCTGAGCCAGCTCCTGGATCCCCGGGTGCGGCTGTAGGAGGGCGGATATGGAAACGAAGAAGAAAAGCATATTCGCCGATAACTGGTTCCTGACGGCCGGCGTGATCATTACGGCCGTGATGGTGGGCACGATCTTGCTCGGACAGTTCTGGACTCCCTGCGATCCGGAGCTGATGGACGCGGAAGCGATGAGCGCTCCTCCGTCCCTGCGGCATCTGTTCGGTACGGATACCTTCGGCCGGGACGTGTTCTCCCGGGTGATGGCCGGTGCCGGCACCACTCTCTTCATCGCCTTTTTCGTGGTCCTGATCGGCGCCTTCGGAGGCGTGCTCGTCGGTTCGCTGACCGGCTATTTCGGCGGGATCGTGGACGAGGTCCTGATGCGGCTGTGCGACTCGGTCACGGCCTTCCCGAGCGTCCTTCTGGGCCTGATCATTCTGGCTGTGCTGGGGCCGGGCAAATGGAACGTCATCTGGGTGCTGGCCATCCTTTTCATTCCCGGGTTCGCCCGGGTGGTGCGGAGCGAGTTCGCCCGCTGCAGAAACGCGAACTATGTCGCGCTGGCGCGGCTGGAAGGCGCCGGAGCGGCGCGGATCATGATCCGGCATATCCTCCCGAACGTCTATCCGGTCCTGCTGTCCGCGGTCTCGATCGGCTTCAACAATGCTGTGCTCGCGGAAGCCAGCATGAGTTTCCTCGGCGTGGGTGTGAGCGTGAGCGAGATCAGTCTCGGCCGCATGCTCTACGACGCGCAGAATACGATCCTCCGGGGAGCGCCCTGGTATGCGCTCTTCGTGGGGCTTACCATCGTCCTCCTGATCCTGGGTTTCAGCCTGATCGGCGAGGGTCTGAGAGATCGGAGCGAATGATGGACAAAATACTGGAAGTAAAGCACGTCAGTGCCTCTTATACCGATACGGGGAGCCTGTTCCGGAAGGGACGGGTGGTGCAGGTCCTGCAGGACGTGTCGTTCGAGATGTACGCCGGCGAAGCCCTCGGCCTCGTGGGGGAGAGCGGTTCCGGCAAAACGACGCTTGCCAAAGCCATTCTGGGCCTGCTCCCGAAATACGAAGGCGAGATCATCCATTACACCAAGCGCCCGCAGGTGATCTTTCAGGATCCCTACTCCTCGCTCAATCCCGCCCGCACCGTGGGCTGGATCCTGGAGGAGCCGCTGCTCATCTTCGGAAAATACGACGCGGCGGAGCGCCGGCGCCGGATCCTGAAGCTGCTGGAGCAGGTGGGGCTCGGCGAGGAATATCTGGACCGCAAGCCCTCGCAGCTTTCCGGCGGCCAGCGCCAGCGGGTGTGCATCGCCCTCGCGCTCATCGTCCGGCCCCGCCTTATCATTGCGGATGAGCCGGTCTCGGCGCTGGACGTGACCATCCAGGCCCAGATCCTGAAGCTGCTCGCGGAGATGCGGCAGAAGTTCGGGCTCAGCTACCTGTTCATCTCGCACGACCTCAACGTGGTCTACCAGCTCTGCGACCGGGCCATGGTCATGAAGAAGGGACAGATCGTGGAGATCGGCGACGTGGACGAGCTCTTTGCCCATCCGAAGCACCCTTACACGAAAGAACTGATCGAGGCTTCGGAATAAGAAAAAAAGAAGTGCCGGACGAAAAAACTTGCGTACGCTCCGGAGTGATGCTATAATACCAAGGATTATGAGCGCCGGTACGGTGCTTGTACATAGTGGGAGGTTCCTATGGATCAGGAAAAGTTTGTTGCAGAAGAAGCCGCAGCCGCCGTAGAAGCGGTGAAGGAAGCGGAGACCGCCGCCGCCGAAGCAGCTCAGAAGGTGGAAGAGGCTGCGGCAGAGACCGTGACTGAGGCGGAAGCTGCAGTCGAGACCGCCGCTGCGGAAGTCAAGGAAGCAGCGGAAAAAGCACCCGCCGAGGCGGAAGAGAGCATGGCGGATTATGCTGCCGAGCTGGAAGCGTCTCTGAAGAAGGGGCCGCCGACCGACGATCCGGTCTGGGCCCGTTTTGAGGAGCTTCTGGCCAGCCGTGAGCCGATCGAAGTTACGATCGACAGCGCGGTCAAGGGCGGCGTCGTCACGTTCGTCGACAATGTGCGCGGTTTCATTCCTGCTTCCAAGCTGGCCAACGGCTATGTCGAGAACCTGGAAGAATACAAGGGCAAGACCGTGAACGCCGTCGTCATCACCGCCGACAAGGCTGGCAAGAAGCTGGTCCTTTCCGTGCGCGCCGCGCTGAAGAAGGAAGAGGCCGCGAAGAAGGCCGCCGCCATGGCCGAGTGCGTGGAAGGCGCCGTGATGGAAGGCACCGTGGATTCCGTGATGGACTACGGCGTGTTCGTGAAGCTCGACAATGGAGTTTCCGGCCTGCTGCACGTGTCCGAGATCAGCTGGACCCGCGTGAATTCCCCTGCGGACGTTTTCACGAAGGGTGACCGCGTGACCGTCAAGATCAAAGGCGTGAAAGACGGCAAGATCAGCCTGAGCAAGAAGGCTCTGGAAGAAGCCCCCGAGCGTCCGGAGCGCCGGCCGCGCCGTGAGGGCGAAGAAGGCGGACGTCCCGAGCGCCGTGACCGCCGGCCGCGCCGCGAAGGCGAGGAGGGCGGACGTCCCGAGCGCCGCGAACGCCGCGAGCGCGAGGAAGTCTTCAACTACAAGGAGACCGGCAAGGCCTCCACGAATCTGGGCGATCTGCTGGCCGGCATCAAGCTGGACTAAATACGCGGAAAGCATATTCTGACAGACGGGAGCGGGACCGGAATGGTCCTGCTCCTTTTGCGTAAAAAGGCTCTATGTCAATAGTTGGGGTGGGACTTTAAAAAAGTCCCGCTCCTTCTTGCGTTTTTGAGGGTTTGGATGCTGTGCCCGAAAAATGAGAGATTTCGGGCACAGCAAACAGACCTCCAAGCGCCAAGATTGTTATAGTGTCAGGTTCTCGTCAGAAGAATGCGCTTTCGGAAGCGGTCAAACCGTCTGATTCCGAATGAGACCCGTTTCAGGACCTTGATCTTGTTGTTGAAGCCCTCCGTTGGTCCATTGCTGATAAAGCCATAGCGGAAGGCATTCAGGATCTCGTGAGACCAGTTTGAAAAGGTCACTGCGCATTTTTCAAAGTGCTTGATGCCGGAAAGATGGGCTTCCTCAACCCAGTCTAGAAAAGCAGTTCGTTGATCACTGAACTTTCTCAGACTGAAGATGGAAAGGAAACACTCTTTCAGGCGGTGAGCTTTGCGAAGATCATCATTGTAAAGAAGCATGATGTCGCAGGCTCTTTTCTGTTCCTCATCCAACGAAGCGTATCGCTTTGTAAGTAAACTGCGGCTGCGCTTGTAATACTTACGAAGACTGGCCGACATAGATTTCTGCAGATCTTTCCTGACATTCTCCAGGGCCCAGAGCACCTGCCTTGAGAAGTGATAGCGGTCAATCACGATCTTCGCCGCAGGGAAATAGGCCTTTGCCAGCTCTGTGTAAGGACGGCACATATCGCAGGAGAAGTATTGGACATTCAAGCGTTCTTGCCGGGGGATCTGCTTAAAATACTGCGATAGATGTACGGTTTCCCGGCTCGGCAGAATGTCCAGGATCTTGTGTTTGCGCGGATCTGCCAGGATACACTGGAACTTTTGCCGATCGGCATTTCCTTTGAACTCATCTACCGACAAGGCGTTTCCTAGATGAGAACGATCAAAAGATATCGTGTCCAGGATCCGGTTGACGGTGGCGGCAGAAGTGTTTGTCCTGTCAGCTACTGCCTTAACGCTTTGCATGGTGTGCAGCTCGGCAGCGATATAGGCCGTCAATCGCATCGTACGCTGCTGATAACGGGCCAGAAACGGATATTTTTCCGAGAAGCGCTTTCCGCACCGACATGCGTACCGCCGTTTTCGCAATCCCAGAAAACACCGTTTGCCCTGAAAAGGCATGTCCTTGATATACTGTGTCCGATAATCATGGATTCTGGCCGTTTCGGCACCGCAGGCCGGACATATCTGCGGCCTTGCTCTTGTTTCCAGCATAAATACGACGTCTTCGTTGCTGTGAGAAACTTTTTTTACAATTACCCCTTCCAGATTCAACAAATCTTTGATAAGATGACTATGCATCTTTTTGCACCTCCAGGTGTGGTTGTGGGACCATTGGCGCTTGGAGGTTTTTTCCATTCTAACGCAAAAATGCTGGGGCAGCTAGCCACCCCAACATTTAGTATAGAGCCCGTAAAAAAGGCTCTCTGTCAATAGTTGGGGTGGGACTTGTTAAAAGTCCCGCTCCTCCTTATGATATGATCAATAAACGACATTTGTTTCGAGGTTCCTTTTCGCTTTGTTTGTCAAGCCCCAAAACTTGGTGTAAATTCTCTCAGGCAATGCAGCTTTTAGCCGGGGAGCGGGAGCATTTGTCAAGGGACAGTACGTTGGGCACGTTCCGTGCCGAGCAGCCCTGGACAAAGCGACAAGGAATATCCTGCTCCGCAGAAAAGGGGTGCGCTTTGCTATCAGCACATGCTCTCATCTTATCAATTTCTCAAATCAAGATATATCAAAAACGCAAAATGAATATAATCAAAAATGCAAATCTGCCGTTGACCTGATACAGAGAAAAGGGTACAATCTAATTGGAGGTTTTCTCCCGGAGGGGTTTGTTATGCCGGAATACTTACCAAGAATTGTAGACACAGAACTTGCCTTAAGGCTCGAAGCATTTGGTGCGACGCTGATTGTCGGGCCGAAATGGTGCGGAAAAACCACGACGGGAGAGCAGCAGGCAAAAAGCATTTTACGGATGCAGGATCCTGACCGCAGGGAAGGGTATATGGCTACGGCCAATACCAAGCCCTCTTTGCTCCTGCGCGGAGAAAACCCACGTCTGATCGACGAGTGGCAGGTCGCTCCCGTACTGTGGGACGCCGTGCGCACGGCGGTCGATCTGCGGCAGGAAGAAGGGCTGTTTATCCTCACGGGCTCAACGTCGGTGGACAACAGCAAGATCATGCACTCTGGCACCGGCCGAATCTCCCGCATGAAAATGTATCCCATGAGTTTGTTCGAGTCGAAGGAATCCAACGGCAGTATTTCTTTGAAATCCTTGTTCAATGATCCATCATTGGACATTGATGGGATCACATCAAGTCTGACAATTGAAAAACTGATTTTTGCAGCCTGTCGCGGCGGCTGGCCGGGCGCGTTGCGCAGGAAGAGCGACGCTGCTAAGCTGTTGATTGCCCGCGACTATATCAACAATATCTGCGAATCGGATATTTCCACAGTGGACGGAGTTCAGCGGAATCCCATGTGGACGAACATGATCCTGCGATCCTATGCGCGGAACATTTCGACGCTCGCTAAGAAAACGAACATCTTCAAAGATGTTTCTGCCAATGCGGACAGTATGACCTCTGCTACGATGGACA
>JAEEGL016790247.1_pt1 | contig 41770 bp, 33 predicted proteins | sample 9134231 | NCBI WGS metagenome assembly JAEEGL01 (sample SAMN16246548, study PRJNA631951) | gut metagenome | biome: gut microbiome; feature: rumen; material: fiber-attached | host: Bos | place: Iran: Karaj | collected 2018-10
AAACATTATTTTAGAATTATGGCAGATGATATAAAAACTTATAAGGCGGAAAGATATAACCGCCGGACAATAACCCGTATTTTAACGGACGTTTTCAAGGACAATCCGATGAAGGATTATTCCTTTGAGGATTTGGCTGCATTGCTTGGAATTGAAGATTCAGGCTCGAAAGAGATGTTACAGTTAGTAGTATCAGAACTTGAGTCCTCGGAAAGAATTACGAAAAATTCTTCCGGAAATTATCAGGCGGTAATTAAAACGGGCGTTGTAATCGGTGTTTTGGATTTGTCGCGCAAAGGTCAGGCTTTTGTTTTGCCTGAGAATAGCGATATTGAAATTTTTATTCCCTCTGAAAATCTTCATAACGGTCTTCACGGCGACCAAGTTGAGGTTTCGCTTTATGCCGGCTCCAAACATGGCAAACAAGAGGGCGAGGTTGTAAGAATTATTAAAAGAGCCCGTACCACTTTTGTCGGCACGATAGAGAAAAACAAGAATTTTGCGTTTTTGATTGCCAACCATAAAACCATGCCGTATGATATTTTCATTCCTTTGAACAAGTTGATGAAAGCTCAAAGCGGTGATAAAGCGGTTGCAAGAATTACGGAATGGCCTGAAGATGCAAAAAATCCTATTGGTGAAATTATAGAAGTCCTCGGCTCAACGGGCGACAACGAAACCGAAATGCACGCTATACTTTCGGAGTTTGAACTTCCGTACAATTTCCCGAAAGAGGTTTTGGAGGAAGCTGACAATTTGGAGGCTGGTATTACGAGCGAAGAAATTGCAAAACGTCGTGATATGCGTGATGTTACAACCTTTACTATTGACCCCAAGGATGCGAAAGATTTTGACGATGCGATTTCTTGTCGCAAACTCAAAAACGGTAATTGGGAAATAGGCGTTCATATTGCTGATGTTTCGTTTTATATTGAGGAGGGTTCAAAACTTGACGAAGATGCTTTGTCAAGAGGTACGAGTGTTTATCTTGTAGACAGAGTTGTTCCGATGTTGCCTGAGAAACTTTGCAACGGTATTTGTTCGCTTCGTCAAGACGAGGACAAACTTACGTTTTCGGCTGTTTTTGAACTCAACGATAAGGCTGAGGTCTTAAACCAATGGTTCGGAAAAACTGTTATAAGAAGCAATAGACGTTTCTGTTACGAGGAGGCTCAAGAAATTATTGAGGGCAATGACGGCGATTATAAAGACGAGATTCTTCAATGTTGGAAATTAGCCAAAATTTTAAGGGACGAACGTTTCAAAAACGGTTCAATTTCTTTTGAGAGAAGCGAAATTAAATTCGATATTGACGAAAACGGTAAACCTCTTAGAGTTTATTTTAAGGAAAGCAAAGAGGCAAACTGGCTTGTTGAGGAGTTTATGTTGCTTGCTAACAAGAGCGTAGCTGCTTTTATTGGAAAACAAAAGGATAAAAATCATCCTCCTAAAACATTTGTTTACCGTATTCATGACGAGCCGGATTTGGAAAAACTTTCTAATTTCCAGAAATTTATCGGGAAATTTGGCTATTCTATCAACATGAAGAGTGATGAAATGATTTCACGCACTTTGAATGAACTTTTAACGAAGCTGAAAGGTCAGAAAGAGCAGGAAGTTATTTCTTCGTTAGCGATACGCAGTATGGCAAAAGCCATTTATTCTACCGATAATATCGGACACTACGGTTTAGGTTTTGAATTTTATACGCATTTTACCTCGCCGATACGAAGGTATCCCGATTTGATGGTTCACAGACTTTTGTTTTCTTATCTTAACGGTGAGAAATCTGCTTCAAAATCTTATTACGAAGGACTTTGTAAACATTGTTCGGAGCGTGAATATTTAGCGGTTCAGGCCGAAAGAGCGAGCGATAAATACAAAGAGGTTGAGTTTATGCGCGATCATTTGGGCGAACAATACGATGCTTTGATTTCCGGCATTACGGAGTGGGGTATTTATTGCGAATTGGAGGAAAACAAAATCGAAGGTATGATTCCTATGAGGGATTTGGACGATGATTTTTATATGTTTGACGAAGAAAATTATTGTTTGATAGGACATTATACTAAGAAAAAATATCAGTTGGGCGATAAATTACAAATAAAAATTGCTCGTGCTAATCTAGAACGCAAACAATTGGATTTCGTACTTGCAACCTCTGAAAAGCATATCGAAACCGATCCTGACAAAGCGGACGAACTTGCACGCAAGAAGAATCCCCGCGGTATTGCCTCTGTAGCGGAGCCTAAAAAGAAGAAAAAGAAATCAGGCAAAGCTAAAGGCGGTAAGGCGTTGAAAAAAATGAAAAAACACTCTCGTAAGAATAAACAAAAAAAAGCGGAATAAAATCCGCTTTTTTTTTGTTTAAATTCTGTATCCTCCGACTAAAATGTCGTCCATTTGTTGAAAATCGCCTTTCCAATTTTCAATAAATTCGTTGAGCCTTTTTTTGAAATTTTCCCCGGAAGGATTTTCTTTAAAAATGTTTGTTAATAATTCTTTGAATTTTCCGTAAGTTACTTTGCGTTTTGTAGTGCTGCTGAATTGATCCGCAAAACCGTCTGAAAACATAAACAAATAATCTCCTGCTGAAACCTCGATTTCTTGGGTTTCAAAATCTTTGGGACGGGGATGTGCACCTACGGGAGTTTTTACGGCTTTGTATTCCGTTAATTCTCCGTTTCTGATGATGTACAGCGGATTGTTAGCTCCTGAAACACGCAATTTCTTGGTTTTCAGATTAAGAATGCAAAACGTTATGTCCATACCGTCTTGTGGTTCGTGTTCGGAACAATCTTGACTTAAAGTATCTATGATGCACTTTCTTAATTTTTCTAAAACATCAGAGGGTAAAGTATTTTCGTTTAAATTCGCACAAATTTCGTTCAGAAATGCGATGCCGAACAAGCTCATAAACGCTCCCGGAACACCGTGTCCCGTGCAATCGGCTACCGTAAAGGCTATTATGTCATCTTGATGTTTCATCCAATAAAAATCTCCCGATACGATTTCTCTGGGACGCCAAAAAAGAAAATAATCCGAAAAGCACTCTTTTAAAATCATTTCCGGTGGCAAAACTGCAACTTGAATTCTCCTCGCATAATGGATACTGTCCGTTACGGTGCGGTGTTTTTTCTCAATGTCGTTTTTTAGAGCCGTTATGTATTCTTTCTCTTTTTGAATCGAAAGACTCATGTCCCAGAGTTTACGGTTCTTCTCAGAAAAATCTTTTTTGTCTTGTTCAAGTTTCTTTTGTTCAAGGAGTAACGCTTCTGCATTTAAAGTAATTTCTTTAAGAGAGGCTTTCTCCGTTTTTAAAGGTTGTTTGGGAGTTTGAGCGTTGTTTTTCAGGTTCTCATAAAGCGTTTTAATACGTTCTGAGTCATCTTTTAAAATGCGTATTTCTTGCTTTAAACGGTTTTCAACCCTTTGTGCGGCTTTCTTTCCTGCATTTTTGCGCATTAAAAACAAAACCGCTATCACAACGCATGCTATAAAAAGCAATGCCGCTAAAACTATGTTTATAACATCTGTGTTCAATTTATTTGTAAATTTTTAATGTCGTTGGTTTTATAAATGTATATCGTATCGCCGTAAGTCGTATTTTTTTGTGAGAATAAGTCAAGCGGCGTTACACGTGTTAAAAACACTGTGTAATACCCGTCAGAATCGTTGAAAACGGCATAAACTATAACTCCGCAGCCGTAATCCGCCATTGTAGTGTTGTAGGTTTTTTCTTCCAAATTACCCATGACAATGATTCCGTTTAAGTCGCTGATATAATTCATGTACGCTTCAATTGAACTTAAAGTCGTGTTTGAGGGTTGATTGAATCCCGTAAGGCATAGTTGATTATCAACTTCGGTGATATTGACGAAAACTGCAACCGAGTCCACGTCTTTTTGATATTCAAATTCGCCGTTGCTGTTTATTTGGGCGATGATAAATTTTTCTGTTTCTGAATTATATCCCGAAATATATCCGTACTTGTACCATGTCAAAAAGTTCAGCAGACTGAATGTTGTGGGAATTTCTATTGAATTGACCTGAGTACCATCTATCGTAAAAACTTTGACAAAAGATGTTTCCTCGGAGTTTTTGTAGAAGATTACGACGTTGTTATCTACGGAATTAACAGAAATAATGCTGATGTTTTCCGAAAAACTTAGTGTTGAGGTTTTTTCGATTTCGCCACCAGAGTTTATGTATCTTAATGACAAATCGTAAGAGGAATTTTGCATCATTCCCATTGTGGGAGTTTGGAGTATCATTGCGTATCCGCCGTTGTTCAGTGGTGTTCCGCCTATTGGAAGTTTGTTAACGGTTTGATTTTGACCGCTACCCATACCACCGCCCATGGCATTAACGGTGCTGTCGTGTTGAAAAATAATGTTGCAATCCTTGTCGAATTTTACAACGGCATAATATTCCCGTCCGAAATCGTTGGTCGAATAAAAATCCAAGAAAAATTCATCGTTAGAGTTTTTTCTGAATTGACCCTCTGAAATGTCCACAACTGTAGTGTTTTGCGTTGTGGAACTTTGTTTGGATTGTGATTCGTGCTGAGGAATTTCCCCGCCTTGATTCGGGGCATTTCTATCGCTCATATTCCACGATAGTTTTATGGTTTGGCTCGTTGTTTTGGCGTTTTTGTCGATTTTAATAAAATTATAAGTATTGTCTGCCGTATCAGCGGTTATTGTTACTAACGTCCCGTCAGAGGCGGCAAGCGGCATAAACATCGGACGGCATTCGACTGATTTAATCGGGGAGTCCTCATAGTCCGAATAAACAGTGTCTTTGCACGAAAACAACGTTAAAAACGGTAATATGTAAAGTAATCTTTTCATGTCTTAATCATTTTTCTTAAAAATGTCCGTAACCGTATTTTGCAACGGTTTTGTACCAAAGATTTATTTTAATGCCAATTTGGGTTCTTAAATATGCCAAATGGATAGCATCCGGAATGTACAACTGATTGAAAACTAAGTTCTTGTTGTTTTGGTTGTATTTCGGATTGTTGAATGGCTTAATTGTATAACTTGCGGAAGCCTCAGCAAAAAATGTCAGTCTTTTGTAATTGAAATTGATTCTTGCCCCTAAAGATGCTGAATAGTTGAGTTTGTTTTTTTCTTTCAAATCTATTTTTTCTTTGGTGGCGGCATATTGCTGATTTTCTCCGTATTGTGTTGCGGCCTCGTATTTACTGCTGAAAATATAGTTTAATTCCGCCCCTAACATAAATTCAGGAACCCATTTTTCTTTTTTAGTCGGGATTGTGCATATAGCATTTATAGGGAACGAAATTATTTTATTAGTTTCCGAGTAAATAAATTTTGTCATTTCGTGTTCTTCGTTGCGTGTGTATTTTGTTTTGGAATAACGCGAGGCTAACGAAAGGGATAAATATTTTGTTAAATAGAATTGCAAACCCGTTTCAAATGATATGCTTTCATCTTCGGAGTATTTAGGACTGATTTTGGTCGTATCTCCGATTATGTGGATTGTATCTACGCTAATATGCGGATCGATAGCCCCGAAACTAAGCCAAACACCGATTCTCGGTCTTGTGTAATAATTCTCTGTTAGTTGCTGAAACGATACCGGGTCTTCGTCCTTAATTTTGTAAAAAGGATATTTTTTTGTGAAAAGTACCGTCATGGAATCTGCTTCTTTGTCATAACCTGCTTCTTTAAGTACAGCTATGTAATATCTTAAAAAATAATTGTTTTCTTCGTTTGAAAGTTTTGAATTTGCTGCTATTTTTCTTGCAGCCTCCAAAGCATCGGGATATTTGCCGGCCGAATAATTGTGTCTTAGTTTTAATAAAAGCAAATCGGTCTGTGTTGTCGAGTCATCGACTCTGAAGGTATGTCCGTGAGCATTAAAAATACCGGTTTCGACCTCTTCGCCGTCTTCTACCCTGTCATCGGACTGAAGATTTTCGAAAATAGGAATGTATTTGTCGGTAGTTTTTAGTGTATCTTCTTGAGCGTTAGAGATTTTTACGCATAAAACAACCGCTAATATGATAAAAAATTTTCTCATACTTTTTGTTTTTAATTTTTTTTACGGTAGAAGATAATTATCAACTTGCGAAGTTAGAAAAAAAAAGGAAAAAAAGCAAAAGTTTGGTAAAAAATAAAAAAGGCTGACTTTTTTAGATGTCAGCCTTTTTTATTAAAAAACTATGTGTGAAAATTATTGTTTGAAATTCCATTTAGAATTGTCGCTCTTGAAATCGTATTCTCCTAAAATGGGATTGCTGTCGCTGATAGAATAGATAACGTATTTTTTGTTGATACCATCAACGCCGGGTACTTTTTTAGGCATAATTCTATATGTTCCGTCCGTTAATTGTTCTATTCTCCAAAGTTGATAATCTGAGCCGCTGAATTTTTCTTCAGCCGTTATTGAAAATCCTTCCGAGGCGGTCAAAGCTCTGTCTGTACCTTCAATCGTTATTTTGAAATACGGCGAACCTAAATATCCGCTTTGAGAAGAAAGAGGCTCGATTTTCCATCTTTGATGAGGACGATTCATGTAGTCGCCCGTACGAACGGCAATTGTACCTTTTGACCAATTTTTTTCTACATCGCTAAGCTTTTGTGTTTCAAGTGATTTAATTGGTTCATCGGGATTAATTCTCCAGAAGAATTGTCTTTCTTGTTCCAACCTCTGAAAATCAACGGCTAATTCTAAAGCGTAGCCTCTGCGCTCCGATTCTATTTCGTAAATGCCTGATTTAATAGGTGTTCCAACTTTAGGCCAATTATTAACCCAAATCAAAGGTTTTATTGCTAAAACGCTGTGTCCGCTCATGTCAAAATCGGCTTCCCAATGGAAAGACATAAGTTCAACGCCTTCATCAACGATAAATCTTCCGAAATGTCCTGCACCTACGGCACGGTTTTCGGCTGCAACAACCATTTTGCCGCCGCCTTGTTTCATGTCGCGTCCCATATTGTCCAAATAAGGGCCGGTAACGCTTTTAGAACGTCCTACAACGATGTTGTAAGTAGAATTAACACCGTCGCAACATGTGCCGTGAGTTCCAAGCAGATAATAATATCCGTCACGATAAATCAAATCCGTTGCTTCACAGTCAATTGCAATGTCCAAAGCTTGGTTGCCGGCTTTACGTTTTCCTGTTTCGGGGTCAAGTTCTATTAATCGGATATTTCCGAAATATGTTCCGTAGCTTACCCACAAGCGTCCCGTTGTCGGGTCTAACAAAACGCCCGGGTCGATGGCATCGCAGTCTTCAAAACCGTCAGAGGCGGCAACCTCTTGAGCCGTAGTGAATTTAAAATCAGGCGATTTCGGGTCTAACGTTTTATTCCACATAGTCATAATTTTGCCGTAATGTCCGCCGCCGAGTCCGCCGCCCGTTGAGCTGTAAAGCACTAAATAACGGTCTTTAATTTTTATGACATCGGGAGCAGCACCGCCGCCCGGACGCTCTGCGCCGCCTTTCCAAACATAGCCGTCTTCTGAAATCAATCCGCCGCCGCCCGTTCCGAAAGTATAATATTTACCTTCACATTCGGCTATCGTTGATGGGTCGTGTATGTATGGTGCGCCTGTCTGTGCCGATAAAACGCCGCTGAGCGACACCGTTATAATAGAAAATAAAAATTTTTTCATCGTTTATTTAATAGTAAAATCAGTTATTGCATTACCTTTTTTATCAACAAATCTTACGCAAAAATCGCTCATTCCGGGGCCGTTGATAATTGCTCCCCTTAAAACGTTAACGCCTTTTTTTAAGGTAACAACTTTTGAAGCGCAGTCGTCTTTTACCATTCTTCTGTCGCCTGACATCAAAAGGATTTCCTCTCCGTTGAGATACCATGCAGAGGCCGAATTGCTGCCCGCTAAAAGTCGTACGTCAGCGATTTCCTTGTCGCAATAAATTTCCGTAACTGCCGAAAACAATACACCGTAAACGGGTTTGTTGTAACTTTCTGCAAAACGGAAAAGTTTTACGTTGTAGTTTTCGCTATCGGTTTTGTGCCAGATAAGGTTTTGATTACCGTATTTAACTTTTTGATTATTAACGGGAACTTTATCAAACAATTTTAAGTAGTTAGCCTCGTTGAAGGTTTTTTCAAGATAAGAGTCCACAAAAATTACGTTGGTATTAATACCGTTAGTAATCGGTTCCAACAATAACCAACGCTTTAAGAAACCGTCTTTATCTGGTTTATTTTCAGCGGTTTTTGGTTCTGAAAAATATTTTTCTTTGTTTTTGAACTGAACGTAATCAACCGTTACCGCCTCGCCCTCGCAGACTATACAAATGTCGGTGATTCCTTTAGGGGTGTATTTAAGCGGTGCTGTTACCGTTAAATATTGTCCGCTGTAATCTCTTTTGAACTGACCTTCGGTAATGCAAATAACATCGGCACCGGCGATGATTTTGCCCGAAGAGTTTTTCTCACGGATAGTGAATTTTGTGTTTTTGTTGGCTTTGACAGCTGCCGTAAAATAGCCGTCTTTGATGTTAGAAAAATCAACGTCGCTGAAAGTTACGTAACTTCCTTTTTTGTCAAGTGTAACTTCCCATCCTAAGAATCTGTCTGTTGTGTCTAAGAAGTTGATTTTAACATCGTTAGATGCACTTGAGTAACGGTCTACTTGAAGTTTTGAAAGAGCATCAATAATGCCTACTCCGCGCAAAGTTGGCTTTACTTCTTGAATCGTTCCGTCCGGATTGAAAAAGAGTTTTTCTATTCTCACGCTGCGTCTTTTGTCGTCTTGAGGCGAGTAGTCGTTGTGATGATAAAACAAATACCATTGGCCTTTGTAATTGATGATTGAATGGTGGTTTGTCCAACAACCCGAGGCGTGTTCTTTCATTATTAGACCTTTGTATTGGTATGGACCCATCGGGTTTTTGCTCATTGCATAGCCTAAAACTTCAGTATTTTCCCTAACGTAAGGGTAGGTCAAGTAATAATTGCCGTTGTATTCAAATGCGAACGGGCCTTCAGCTTGTCTTGAGGGTGAGTCTTTAAGACAATTAACTCCGCTCATTTGAAATTCTCTGTCACCGAATTTAACGGTTTCAGTCGGGGTATCGTCTTCGATTTCCGTCATGTTGTCTTTGAGTTTTGCGCAACGTCCGGGTCCCCAAAAAATATAAGCATTGCCGTCAGAGGCTAAAAGAACGCAAGGGTCAATACCGCTGATGCCTTTGATGTTGCTTTCAACGGGTTTGAAAGGTCCTTCGGGAGAGTCGGCTATTGCAACGCCAATGCCGAAACCCATACCTTCTTTTACACCGTCGGGAAAATAAAAATAATATTTGCCGTTACGGTAGACACAATCGGGAGCCCACATACTGTAACCGTTAGGATTGCCCCACGGCACGTCTTTTTGATTGAGGATAACACCGTGGTCTGTCCACTCTGTTAAATTTTCGGACGAGAAGACGTGATAGTCTTCCATGCAAAACCAGTCTTTGCGCTGTCCTTGAGGTGCAGGAATATCGTGCGAGGGATAGAGATAAACTTTTCCGTTGAACATCCTCGCTGTAGGGTCGGCTGTAAATTGTCCGCTGATAATCGGATTTTGAGCCGAAACACCTCCCGCTAATAACATAAATGCAAGTAGTGATTTTTTCATTTGTAATTGTTAAAAAAAATATTTGCTAAAATTATATCTTTTTTTGCATCGGAAAGTTATGTTTATGTTTCAAAATTTAACATTTTGGTAATATTTCGCAGCATAAAAACCAAATTTCTTAATTTATGAAAGATAGTCTCTTCTAATTTTAGGAAAAGCATAAAAAAAACGGTTGCCTAAAATCTTTTTAGGCAACCGTTTTTTTTATGTAAAATGGATGTTTGATTAGTCAGTAATCAAATCGTGTCCTGTCATTTCTTTGGGTTGTTCAAGTCCCATGATGTGAAGAATTGAAGGAGCAACGTCTGCTAAAACGCCGTCTTTAACCTTTGCATTTTTGTTTTCAGTAACATAGATGAACGGTACGGGGTTCAAAGAGTGGGCAGTGTTAGGCGTGCCGTCAGGGTTCAAAGCGTTGTCGGCGTTGCCGTGGTCAGCGATGATAATAGTCTCGTAATCAGCAGCTTTTGCAGCCTCTACTACGTCTTTAACGCAGTTATCAACAGCAACTACCGCTTTTTCGATTGCTGAATATACGCCAGTGTGTCCGACCATATCGCCGTTAGCAAAGTTAACAACAATCCAATCGTATTTCTTTGTACCGATAGCCTCAACCAATTTGTCTTTTACCTCGTAAGCTGACATTTCGGGTTTGAGGTCGTAGGTTGCAACTTTCGGAGAGTTAACCAAAATTCTGTCTTCGCCCTCGTAAGGAGCTTCACGTCCACCGTTAAAGAAGAATGTAACGTGAGCGTATTTTTCAGTTTCTGCGGTGTGGAGTTGTTTCAAACCTTTTGACGAAATATATTCACCGAGAGTGTTTTCAACGTTTTCTTTCGGGAAAAGAATGTGAACACCTTTGAAAGAAGCGTCGTAAGGAGTCATGCAATAATATTGCAAATCCTTAATCGTCTTCATGCCTTGTTCGGGCATATCTTGCTGCGTTAAAACAACAGTGAGTTCTTTTGCGCGGTCGTTTCTGTAATTGAAGAAAATTACAACGTCGCCTTCTTTAATAGTGCCGTCAATGTTAGAATTAACGAGGGGTTCCATAAATTCGTCAGTGTTTTTATGTTCCTCAGTATGAGAATCATAACACGACTGAACACCCTGAACCATATCAGAAACTTTTCTGCCTTTGCCTTCGATTAACTGATCGTAAGCAACTTTTATTCTGTCCCAACGTTTGTCGCGATCCATTGCATAAAAACGTCCGATAATAGAAGCAATATGTCCGCAACCTACTGTATCAATATGTTTTTGAAGGTCGGCGATGAAACCTTTTCCTGATTTCGGGTCTGTGTCCCTACCGTCCATGAAACAATGAACGAAAGTATTTTTAATACCGTAAACTTTCGCAATATCAATGAGTTTGAAGAGGTGATCTAAAGAAGAATGTACACCACCGGTAGATGTTAAACCCATAAGATGAACGCTTTTGTTGTTTTTTTGAGCGTAACCATAAGCGTTTTTGATTTCAGGGTTTTCCAAAATAGAATTGTCCTTGCAAGCGCGATTGATTTTTACGAGGTCTTGATAAACGATTCTTCCACCACCGATATTAAGGTGTCCTACTTCGGAATTACCCATTTGACCATCGGGAAGACCTACGTTTTCGCCGCAAGTTAAAAGTTGTGAATGAGGATAATTTGCGTTAAGATAATCCATATAAGGGGTAGGCGTTTGATAGATAACGTCGCCTTTGCCCTTATTGCCGATACCCCAGCCGTCGAGTATCATTAAAAGTGCTTTTTTTGCCATTTCAAATTTCGTTTTAAATAAATTTTTTTTACGATGCAAAGTTAGTAATTTTTTTCTATAAAGAAACCTCCCGAAATATTTTCGTAGAAAAAATATTTCGGGAGGTTATCTTTCTTTAGAAGAATCTTTTATTTCTTTTCAATTCATATAGAAGTTATGCCAGACTGCTGACATGATGCTGCAATTTTGATTTCAAATTACTTGCTTTGTTTTTGTGAATGATGTTCTTTTTAGCAAGTTTGTCAATCATTTTGAATACACCGGGAAGGCTTTGAGCAGCTTCTTCTTTGTTGTCGTTTGCGCGCAATTTTCTTACTGCATTACGCATAGTAAGAGCATAATAGCGGTTGCGAAGTCTGATAGCTTCGTCCTGTCTGATTCTCTTTTTTGCTGAATGATGATGAGCCATTTCTTTTTTAACTTTTATCTTTTTTAACTTAATTAATTATTTACTAACGATTTAACTATTAAAAATATAGATACTTTAATAGTTTTTTTCAGTCTGCAAAGTAATAAATAATAATTCAATTAAACAAATTTTTTTTTAAGTTTGAAGTTTTTTTTTTAGAATTGCAAAAAAAAAGTTGTATGTCAAAACCGAAAATATCTGTTATAACGGTTGTCTTCAATAGCGAAAAATTCATTGAGGAAACGATTAAAAGTATTATAAATCAAGATTACGACAATCTTGAATACATAATTATTGACGGAAAAAGCACCGATAGAACGATGGAAATTGTTGAAAAATATTCGGAAAAAATTTCAAAAATTATTTCTGAAAATGATTCCGGCTTGTACGATGCTATGAATAAAGGTCTTAGAATTTCCACCGGAGATTTTGTAATGTTTATTAATAGTGGGGATAGACTTGCAGGCGGAAAAGTCTTGAGTGAAATTTTTTCTAATCTTTCGGGAGATGAAGATGTTATTTATGGAGATACGGATATAATTGATTTTCAAGGGAATATTATTCATTCCCGCCGTCATCGCCCGCCCGAAAACTTACGCAAAAAGGATTTTTTGAAAGGAATGTTAGTCTGTCATCAATCCTTTATTGCAAGACGGGAACTTTGCGAAGAATATGATTTAACTTACAGATATGCTGCTGATTACGATTGGTGCTTGAGGGTTTTGGAAAAATCCTCGAAAAATTTTAATTCTCATAAAACAATTTCGCTTTTTATGGAAGGCGGTCAAACGCAAAAAACTATTGTTCCCGGTCTGAAAGAGCGTTATAAGATAATGTGTAGGCATTTCGGATGGTTTAGGGCAACATTTTGGAACGGAATCTTGGCTGTGAAATTCTTTTGGTGGATTTTGTTTCATAAATGGTTTTAATTGTATCATTAACATTTATTATAAACAATTTAAACCGATTAACAAAAAATCTTTGTTATTTTGCAGTATCAAAATTTTAAGATTGTCTTTTCATAATATTGGTTTAAGTTGGTATTAGTAATTATTTATTAAAAATTAAAAGACCGATTCAAGTAAATGAGCCGGTCTTTTTTAGTAAAAAAAATATTTTCGATTTTGTTTTGTTTTCTTAAAGAAAATAATCATTTTTGCATAACTTTTTAAATGGAAAAAAAGCCGGTATTGACATCAACATTATCTCAGAAAACACCGGCTTAACCGCTGATGAAATTTCAAAACTTTAATAAACATAGTTATGAACAAATTGAGTGAAAAATTACGATTATTTAATGCTGAATATTTGGTAGTTCCAAGTATTCTTATATCACTCACTCACTCACTCACTCACTCACTCACTCACGTAATTCACTCTTAGATATCATATCTGCGCATTTGCGCGTGCATCATATACGAGGGCTTCCTTTGCTATGCGGCAGAGGAAGCCCTTAGTGTATTCTGCCGTGAAAAACATCTAACGTTATTATTTCGATTCAAAACATTTATTTTTATAATTATGATAAAGAAGATTTTTTTGTTATTCGCTGTGGCTATGCTTGTTATATCCACGGCTTTCGCACAAACCACCTCTGGTACATGCGGCGATAATGCAACATGGGAGTATAATGAAAGCTCCCACACTCTGACCATTAGCGGAACTGGGAGAATGTATGATTATTATGAAGGAGAATATGGTTATCCGCCATGGAAAGACATAATGGGTGATGTTGAATACATTGTAATAAATGACGGTATTACACATATTAGTGCAGGGGCATTCTGGAGACAAGTTAAAAATGCGATTATACCAAGAAGCGTTACAAGCATCGGTGAAAATGCGTTCTTCGACGTTGCTAACATAGAATATTATGGAAATGCAGAAGGTAGTCCGTGGGCTGCATTTTGTCGAAACGGTTACATAGAAGGCGACTTTGTATATTCCGATAATACCAAAAAAGAAATACGCAGATATATCGGGAAAGGCGGTGATGTAGCAATTCCCGATGGTGTTACTAGCATTGGTAATGGCGCATGTGAGTATACTAGACGCTGCCACTATGGTAAATTAACCTCAATTACCATTCCCGAAAGCGTTACGACTATTGATTATATGGCATTTATAGGTAACGATATAAAATCAGTAACTATTCCAAAGAATGTAACGAGTATTGGTTTGGAAATATGTTCGTACAATGAGAATCTAGAATCAATTTATTTAAATAACGACCCTACGAAATTAGAATATGTACCTGATATGTGCGATAGAAAAATAAGATATTTTGTATTACCTGAATACCTTGACATTTGGATGGAGAAAAATAGTAAATTAACATTTACCTTGAACGGCGAGGAATATGAACAAGACGGCGTTATCTACAATCTATGTGACAACGGCACAGCCGCTGTTATTGGTTATACTTCCGACCTGGCCGCCGAACTTATTATTCCAGCGACAATCACCAAAGACGGTACTGATTATTCCATAGTTACTATATGTAACTCATCGTTTGCGGATTGTAAAATCTTAACTTCTGTAGTTATTCCCGAAGGCGTTAAATCAATTGGTAGTAATGTATTTGACTACAGTACCTTAACCTCGGCAGTTATTCCTGGTAGTGTTACGAGTATTGGCTCTCATGTGTTTGGTGTGACTTTTAGGGAGTTGTATTGCTACGCTGACCCTGACATAATCAATTTTCACGACATGCGCTATTTATCGGAGTCCACCAAGTTCCATATATTCATTGGAGATCTCGATAAATGGAAAGAGAAATACAATAATGTTAAGTTCACCTTTGTAGACGACATCAAGCGATTATCCGACTGTAGCATTACAATCCCCGCCCAACCATACACCGGCAAAGCACTTATGCCCGTAGTAAATGACGGTGATAAAACTCTTGTAGAAGGCGAAGATTACACAATAACCCTACCCGAAGGCGGCTGCATCGATGCTGGTGAATACACGGTAACTCTAAAAGGTAAAAATTCATTATATTACAAGAGTGCGGAGAAAGCATTTGTAATCACTCCCAAAGCATTAACCTCTGACGGAATTTCTGTTTCTGAAATTTCTTCTCAAACTTATACCGGCTCGGCAATTGAACCTGCAATCACCATAACGGACGGCAATAAAACGCTTGCAGAAGGTACAGATTATACGGTAGAGTACGCAGACAACATCAACGCAGGTACGGCTAAGGTATTAATCACCGGCAAAGCTAATTACAGCGGAACGATTGAAAAAACGTTTACAATTATAGGCAGTCCTAAAACCGCCACCGATGATATTACAATCAATTCCACCGTAAAAATTTGGGGCTTTGAAAAAACAATTTTCGTTGAAAACGCTACAAAAGAAATTCGGATTGTTGATATGTCGGGGCGTGTGATAAAAGCGATAAAGCCCGATAACAACCGCATGGAAATTCCGATTTCCAAAAGCGGAATATTTATCGTCAAAACCGGCGTAAAAACTTTAAAAGTATCGTTGTAGATAAAATTAATCCATCGCTAAAAAAATTAAGGTGATGGATTTTTTTTGCTTTTTCCTCGAAAATTATTTATCTTTGCAGAGATAAATATAAATTGTTATGGGTAAATATGTTAATCCGTTTACCGATACGGGTTTTAAAATACAGCGCGAAGTTATTTCTGACAAATTGAACTTTATCTATTTGCAGCTTCCGCTTTTTACGAAGAGGAAGAATTCAATTTTTGCACAACTCGGAAATTCGTTCAAATAGCCAATTGATGAAATTAATGCTTTATAATGTATGAACTATTAGTGTTTAAAAAAAAGTAGGAGAAAAACTATTTATTTTTTCTCCTACTTTAATTTTTATTTAAGAATTGTGTTTATTTTTTAGGTCCGTGACCGTGTTCTGCATGATATTTCTTTTGGTTTTCTTCCCATTTAGCAATCTGCTCATCTGTTAAGATGGCTTTGAATTTGGTGTTGTATTCTTCGTGTTTTGCTTTATGGGCTTCAAATTCGGCTTTTTGTTCGTCAGTGAGTTCGGGTTTTTTGCCGTTACCGGGTTTGCCGTCTTTGTTAGGACCGCCGTGATGACCTTTATGTTCTGCAAAAAAATCAGCATATTCTTCGTTGAGAGCTAATACTTTTGCTTTTTGGTCGTCTGTAAGATTCAACTCTTTGGCTAATTTTTCAACCATTTGAGCCGGTGTTGGTCTTTCATGTTTTTCTCCGTTTTGCGCACTTACATTGAACGCAAACGCGGCAAAAGCTGCTAATAATAAGATTTTTTTCATTGTTATACTAATTTTAGTTTACTAAAATGTTTACTTTGTTGTTGCTGCATTCCACTAAGCCGCCGCTGACATCAAAAAATTGTTCGCTGCTTTTATTTTTGACTTTTATTTTGCCCTTTGTCAGCGATGAAATGATTGCAGCGTGGTTTTGTAGAATTTCAAATGCACCTTTTACACCCGGTAGGCTGATTAATTCAGCCTCTCCGGAGTAAATTATGCTTTCTGGTGAAATTATTTCTACTTTCATAATTATTTCGATTCTTTGAGTAAACGCTCGCCTTTTTCGATAGCCTCTTCAATCGTGCCGACTAAGTGGAAAGCCGCCTCAGGATATTGGTCAACCTCACCGTCCATAATCATATTGAAACCTTTTATGGTGTCTTCTATCGGAATAAGTTTTCCTTGAAGTCCCGTAAACTGCTCTGCAACATGGAACGGTTGAGAGAGAAATCTCTGAACACGTCTTGCTCTTGATACAGTAAGTTTGTCAGCCTCAGATAGTTCGTCCATACCGAGGATGTTGATAATATCCTGCAATTCGTTGTAACGCTGCAAAATCTGTTTTACTCTTTGAGCGCACTCGTAATGAGCATTTCCGACGATTTCGGGCGTTAAAATTCTTGAAGTTGAATCCAACGGGTCAACAGCCGGATAAATACCCAAAGAAGCAATCTTTCTTGAAAGCACCGTCGTTGCGTCCAAGTGGCTGAATGTTGTTGCCGGAGCAGGGTCTGTTAGGTCGTCGGCAGGTACGTAAATTGCTTGAACTGAGGTAATTGAACCGTGTTTAGTTGAAGTAATTCTTTCCTGCATTGCACCCATTTCCGAGGCTAATGTCGGTTGATAACCTACTGCCGAAGGCATACGTCCAAGAAGTGCTGAAACCTCCGAACCGGCTTGCGTGAAACGGAAAATGTTATCAACGAACAAAAGAATATCGTTGCCTTTGCCTTTTTTGTCGCCGTCACGGAAATATTCAGCAACGGTCAAACCCGACAAAGCAACTCTTGCTCTTGCTCCTGGCGGTTCGTTCATCTGACCGAAAACCATTGACACTTTGGAATTTAAGACGGCATTGTAATCAACTTTTGAAAGATCCCAACCGCCTTTTTCCATATCTTCTTTGAACTCTTTGCCGTAATCCAAAACGCCTGATTCGAGCATTTCCCTCAACAAATCGTTGCCTTCACGAGTTCTCTCGCCTACACCGGCAAATACAGAAAGACCTGAATAAGCCTTTGCGATATTGTTGATTAACTCCATAATTAGCACCGTTTTGCCTACGCCGGCACCACCGAAAAGTCCGATTTTACCGCCTTTTGCATACGGCTCTATAAGGTCGATGACCTTAATACCTGTGAAAAGAGGTTGAGTTTCGGTTGTAAGTTCTTTGTACTGTGGCGGTTCGCGGTGAATAGGATAGCCGCCTTCCTTGTCCAAAATGTTAAGACCGTCAATAGCGTTTCCTACGACGTTCATCAAACGTCCTTTGATTTTTTCACCTATCGGCATTTTGATGGGAGAGCCGGTAGGATATACTTTCATGCCTCTGTGCAGACCATCGGTAGAGTCCATCGCAATTGTTCTGATAGTGTGTTCTCCGATATGCTGCTGACACTCGATAATCAGTTTTTCTCCGTTGTCGCGGGAAAGTTCAAGTGCGTCAAGTATTGCTGGTAGAGCCGCACCCGTCTTTTCAAAACTGACATCAATTACAGGGCCTATGACCTGTACTATTTCGCCATAATTATTTTCCATGCGTCAATGTTTTTTTAATGCATATTCTTTGAGCCAAATTTATGAATTTTTTTTCGTCTTAACCAAATATTTTTTCAAAAAAAATTAATATTTTTTTATCCTTAACTTTTAATTTGATGTTTTTTAGGTAGTTATGAACTGTTATTTTAATTTATTAAAAACTTTTGATTTTAAGATTTTCTTTACATATATTCTGTTTTTAATAACATTAAACCTTGCGCCGGAGCGGTGAAACCTGCGTTTTGACGGTTTTTGCTCTCTAAAATTTTCTTAATATCTGATAATGAAATATTTAGATTGCCAACTTCGATTAATGTTCCTGTTAAAATTCTAACCATGTTTTGTAAAAATCCATCGCCGGTATAGTCTATAACAATTTCATTTTCAGTTTCTTGTATCGAAATCGAGAAAATTTCCCTAACCGAACTTTTCTTGAAATGAGGATTGCCGCAAAAGGCTTTGAAATCGTGTTTGCCGATTAAAATTTCAGAGGCTTTCCGCATTAAATTAACGTCCAATTTTTTTTCGCTGTAATTATAAACGTATTTTCTTTCAAAAACTTCCGGAATTTCAGAGGTGTGGATTCTGTAACGGTAAGTCTTTGATTTACAAGAAAAACGGGCGTGAAAATTCTCCTCTGCCTTTTCAATGGTATTAACTGCAATATCCTCAGGAAGATATTTGTTGAGATATTTTAAAATTTCCTCCTCTTTGAAACCTTCTTTTAAACGAAAAGAAGCAGTTTGTTGTTTTGCGTGAACGCCGCTATCGGTGCGTCCGCTGCCTATAACTTCGATTTTTTCACCGGCAAGTTTGGTTAGTACTTCGGAAATTTTGCCTTGAATAGTTACCGATTTGTCCCTTTGAATTTGCCAGCCGTTATATCTTGTGCCCTCGTATGAGATTGTGATTTTGTAGTTTTGCATTACTTTTTATAAAAATGTTGATAATCTTTGTACGCTCCCCATTCTCCGCCCCAGAGAAAACCGTATTTTTTGAAAATTTTGCAGCAGTCGTCCTCCGCGGTGATTTTATAATCGAAATCCTTTGAGCGGTCGCAATACGGTTCGCCGTTAGCGGGTTGAATTACCGTTTTGTTGCTGAAAGTCCTGATGTACGGATTGTAACGTGTATTAATATCAACAGCTTTTCCTAACGCATGAAGCGACAGAGAGTTAGAACCCGAAACGTTTCTAAAACAAAAACATGAGGTATTGTTGTCCGACATGGATTTTTCGTCGTCGGCATCATAATCGTCTATCAAACGGATTTTTTCTATCGGATATTTTTTTACGAAAAGTTCGTGGAAAATATTTATTAAATCCTCTGCAATTGCCTTATTACAAACCATTTCGCCCAAACGTATGTCTCCGTTTAAGTCGTAATGGAGAAGTTTTAAATAGCGTAAATCTTCTCTTTTGAGGGTACAATTATCCGCAAAGGATTTACCTTTCATGCGCGAAAAAATTTTATCAGAAATTTCTTCTATGCAAAAACATTTTTCAAAACCGAATTTTTCAATGTCTTTCATCGTAACTATTTCATAAACCTTCCAATGCTTTAATGATTGGTTTTCAGGTATTATTGTATCTTTAATTAAAGTTGTTTTTACCTCTTGAGGCTGTTGTGCAGGTTGATTGCATCCTACTGTTAAAACCGAAAAAAAAACTCCGGCACACAAAAAAAATATTTTCATATTGGAAAAAGTTATTAATTTTGCGGCAAATTTACGAAAAAATACGGGTTAATCAAAAAAATGAACTTGTCTATTGCTGAAGCAATTGTTTATTTAATCGCCTCTGGCGGGCACGGAATGACTCTCGAAAAGATTACGGACGAAATCAACGCAAGAAAACTTCATATCCGTAAAGACGGTTTGCCGGTTAGTCTAAAGCAAGTTTATGCTGTTATTATGAAAAATCCGCAAATTTTCGTAAAAGAAGACGGTCGTATAAGACTGACAATGTAAATGAAAATATTAGGACATATAAAAATTTTTGCAGCAGTTGTTTTTGCGCTTTTGACGCTTTTTACCCCCGTTGCGAAAAATTATCACGTTATGGCTCATGCCGAGGTCGATAATTTGGTTGTAACTTCGGTTGAAGAGTCTTGTCCGTTATGTAATTTCGATTTTTCAGTCTTTGACTCTTCTGAACTTTCAGAGCTTCCTTCTGTAATAGTTCCTAAAATTGTCTTGTATGTTCCGCTTACAACGGAAAACTTCTTTAAGGCCTTTGAGAATGTTTTTGTAATTAGAGGCCCTCCTTATAACTCGTAGTCTGTAAGGCGAAAAAAACTTTCGCCCCTTAAAAAAGAAGAATTTTTTTTTTAGAAATTACGAGTAGAAAAAATCACGAACATAAATAATGTACAGATATGCTTTAGCATTGTGCTTTTGCGTAAACGGGTTGATTGTATTAGCTCAAGACGTTGAGCATGAAACCGTTATCGTAAAAGATGATGCAATGAAAACGCGTCTTAACGTTTCTAAAACTATTGAGAGCGTGGATGGGGATTTTTTGACTAAAGCTGCGGGCGGTTGCCTTAGTGCAAGTCTTGAAAAAATTCCCGGACTCTCTTCCATTAATATCGGCTCGGCTCAGGGAAAACCTGTAATTAGGGGTTTGGGATTCAACCGAGTGGCTGTTGTGGAAGATAATGTTAAACACGAGTCTCAACAATGGGGCAGCGATCATGGTCTTGAAATAGATCAGTACGCTGTTGAAAAGGCCGAAATTCTAAAAGGTCCTTCGTCTTTGGAATATGGTTCTGACGCTTTAGGCGGTGTTGTAAGAATTTCAACACAGAAAATGCCGGGTAAAAATACTTTTGGTGCAAGTTTCAAACTTTTTTCCAAAAGTGTTAATTCGCTTTTCGGCTCTTCGGTAGCCTTTGAAGGCAGAAAAGATAAATTTTTCTTCCTCTCAAGGATTACTTATCTGGATTTTGCGGATTACAAAGTCCCGACGGATCATGTTTTTGTTTATTCTTACAGAGTGCCTTTAAAAGATGGTAGATTGCGAAATACGGCAGGTCGCGAAGCCGATTTTTCAATATCCGCCGGCTATATTGGAAAGGATAAAAAGTTGAGGTTGAATGTATCTGAAGTTAATTCTTATGGAGGTTTTTTTGCTAATGCACACGGTCTTGAGCCGCGCAGAGTCGATGAAAATCTTCATGATAAATCTTCAAGGGATATTCTTGACCCGAAACAAAAAGTCAATCATTTGAAAACATCTTTGGATTTTGACAAGTGGAATTCTTTTTGTACTTTTTCTTCAACTTTAGCATATCAACACAACAGACGGGAAGAATTCAGTCCTTATGTCAGCCACGGTTATATGCCGCTGAATTGCCCTGAAACTTTTTTAGGAAATCCCGATACGGAATATCTTTATGAAAAAGATGTTCTCTCGGCTAATTTCAAAATGGTTTTTCCATTTGAAAGTTTTGTCATCAAAACGGGCAGTGATATAGAGTTTCAGAATAATGAAATCGGCGGACGATGCTTTATAATACCTGAATATCAAAGTGTTAAAGCGGGAGTTTTTCTCTCTTCAGATTATACTTTGAATGAAAACTGGCGTTTGCAAGGTGGTTTGCGATACGATTTCGGCGGTATTAAAACTATGGAATACAGGGATTGGTTTGCCTCAGAGGGTCAATACGTTTTAAGGGCTGAAAATCTTCAGCGGACTTTCAACGATTTTACTTTCAGTTGTGGCGTTATTATGCGTAGAGGTAGATTTTCTGCAAAATTGAATTTGGGAAAAGGATTCAGAATGCCGATTGCAAAGGAGTTGGCCTCTAACGGCGTAAATTATCATAATTTTAGTTATGAGGTTGGAAACAAAGATTTAAAAAGCGAAAAATCTTATCAATTGGACGGTGAAATCGACTATGTGTCAAGACTTTTCACTGTAACCTTAACGCCTTTTGCCGGTTGGTTTTCTAATTATATTTTCCTAAATCCTACTCCGAGTTTCGACAGATTTTACGGTAACGGTAATCAGATTTACAATTATACTCAATGCAGAGTTTTGAGGTTGGGCGGTGAGGCGGAAATAAAATTCGTTCTCGACAACCGTTATTCTGTTTTCGGAAAAAGTAAAATCGAAATTATTTTGAGTGGAGAATATCTGAAATCCAGACAGTTGAGCGGCGAAAAGAAAGGATATTCCCTGCCGTTTTCTCCGCCTGAAACCTGTGGTTTGGAAACTGTCTATACACGCGATTTGAAGAAAACATCAGAAAATAAACGTTATAATCCTAAGGAGTTTTTTGTAGGTCTTTCTTTAAAAAAAGCGTTCAGACAGGAGGAAATTGTCCCGCCCGAAAACCCGACTTCCGGTTATTCAGTTTTGAATTTTAACGGAGGATTCTCTTTCTTATTTTTGGGGCGGAGTGTTGAATTTAATGTTGGTATCAACAATATTTTCAATACCGTATATTACAATCATACAAGTTATTACAGGTTGATTAACGTACCCGAGCAAGGACGCAACCTTACAATTAGTTTATTGTTTAATATTTAAAAAAAATCATGAAGAAGATTATTTACACTTTATTATTATCAGTATTTTTGTTTTCATTTACCTCTTGTAACAAAGACGACGAAGAAGTAGATACGCAAAAACCCGAAATTGATATTACTATTGAAGAAGCGTTTCCTTTGAACGGTTCTCAATTGTATTTCGGTGAGGATTTTACGATTAAAATGTTGTTGAAAGACAATCAAGAATTAGGCTCTTACAGCATTGAAATTCATAGCAATTTTGACCATCATTCTCATTCTACTGAGGAATCTAAAGAGCATCATCACGAAGAACATGAACATCATCACGAGGAAGGCGAAGATGGTGATGCCTTTTATTTTTCGCAGGATTTTTCAATTCCTTCAGGACAGAGGGAATATCTTTTGAACCAAAAAATTTCTATTCCCGAAAAATCTTCAGACGGAGATGAATTTGCAGCCGGCGATTATCATTTTATGATAACAGTTACCGACAAAGCCGGATTTTCAAGTTTTAAGGCAATGGAAATCGAAATTAAAAACAAGGATTAATTTTTAGGGACTGTTTCCAAAAGCGGTAAGATGGCTTTTGGGACAGTCCCTATTTTTTTAAAAAATTAGAAGAAAACATCTAAAAATTTTATTTGTTATAATCGGCTAATGCAGCGATATATTTTTCCATTTCACGTTTGGTATCGTTGGCAGAGCAAGTGAAATTATTAATTAAGATAGCAAAGGCTAACTCTCTGCCACTTCGTGTAGTTACGTATCCGGAATAAGATTTTACACGGCGTATTGTTCCGCTTTTGCCGCGGGCGTTGTTGACGGCTCTCGTGTTAGGACACATTCCAGCCATTGTTCCTTTGCCGCCGCACATTGTAAGGCTCGAATTGAAACTTTCGTAATATTTCGATTGATTGTGCATATATGTTAAAAGAAAACATAACTGTCTGGGTGTTACGATATTATAATGCGAAAGTCCGCAACCGTCGTTTATGCTCATGCCTTTGATGTCCATGCCTTTGTTTCTCCAGAAATTCATTAAAGCATAGCAGGCAAGGTCTACGTTTGTGGTATTAACTTGTTTTAAACCTACAAGAGCCAAACAATGTTCAGCATAGAGGTTAATGCTGTAATAATTAGTCTGTTGAATAATTTCAGCAAGGGTAGGGGACTCTATCGTGCAGATAACGGTTTGAGGCGTTTCCTCGTTAAGAACGTATCTGTTATGTTCAAACGCGCTGAGGGCTTGTCCGAAAACTTGAATTCCGTTAGAGTTAAGACTGTCAAGCAGTTGCGATGCAGCAAACTGTGCCGGATCGGGAATAATGGTTCTGACGGTAACGTCCATGTTGTTTTGTGGCATAGGACCTTCAATGTATTTTTCTTTTTGATAGGTCTTGCCGAAAGTGTTAGTGTTTTCTCTTTTGATGTCAGCTGCAACGGCTGCCGTTTCCACTCTCAGGCCTTTGATTTCGGGTTCGCAACCCATATAAACCGCCGTAGTGCCTTCTTTTCCGGTTTTAAAATGCAAGGTTGCATAATTGTCATGCACGGTAAGACCGTTTGGGACAGCACCAAAATAATTTCCGATGTTTTCCCAACTCCATGTCGAAGGGGTCATTTCTTTGGCGTAAATGGTTCCGTCGCCGATTATGTTGCCCGTAATTCTGCGGATTCCTGCATTTTTTACCGCTTTCAAAAACAATTCGTTGTATTTAAAGCAATCTTGGTCGTAAAAAAATTTAGAACCTAAGGTCGGATCTCCACCACCTTTTATTATAACATTTCCTGTTAAAACGCCAGCACTGTCAAGTTTGCCTGTGTAAACAAGTTGTGTTTTGTATTTAAAGTCGGGTCCGTAAAGCTCTAAAGCCGCTGCTGTTGAAAAAAGTTTCGTGTTTGAGGCGGGAATCACTGACATATCGGAGTTGTAACTTGCTATTTCTTCGCCGGTTTTCATGTCTACGGCGAGTAGGGCTACTTGTCCGTTCGCAAAATATTCATTGTTTTTTATCTCCGTAACTACTTTGCTTACATTATCTTGTGCCGATACGTTCATAACACTTCCCAATAAAAGCGTTGAAAAAAATAATTTGAATTTCATTTTTGTATTTCTGTTTGCAGCAAAATTAAAAAAAATATTCTAACTTTGTATCATAATGTTTAAAAACGTTAATTGTAAAAAAAAAATTAATAGATGCGCTTTTTTTGCGTTAAATATATAAAAGAACTTTAAAAAGAGAAATAATCATGGAAAATCACAATCATCAAGAAGAACTTAAGGACGAAAAACTTCATACGGAGGACTCTTTGGCAGGTCTTATCGGACAGGAAACAGATGATAGAGCGGATTCTGATTTGACTTCGGCCTTTGCTGAGGTTGAAAAAGAGGAAAAATACGAATTAACGGAAGACGGAAGAGACAGACTTCAAAAGGCGGATTTAATGCTTAATTTTATAACAAATTCTGGTATTGATATTCCTGAACAGCTTTTGAGAACCGTCGTTAAATGTAAATATATTGCCAAAAAAGGCGAGTGGACACCTTCAACGGAAGCCGTTTTCTTAATGTCATACAACGAACTTGTAAAACTTATAAAACCTTTGTCGGTTGATTCTATTATTTCGAGTCGTCCAACTTTGGTGGAAGACGATGAAAACCCGTCGCCGATCAATAAATTCTTTAAGAAAATTTTTCATAAAAAATTTCGTGTCGCAAGTTCTTTGCGTTCAGTGAGAATTTATTCGTTTCTGACGGCTCTTATGATGATTTTGCTGTTGGTAACGCAGATTTTCTTCTATTTAGGCTCAACTCGTTTGGCAAGTATTACCGAATGTGAGGCACAATTGGAGGAAAAGCAAAAACGTCTTAACGAACTTATGTTGTTTTCAGGAAAGGTTGAAGACGCTGCTATTCAGTCGGAATGTGATAAGGTTTATAACGATTGTATCGAAATCGACAACAAACGCAAAAGTAATATTGACTTGTTGGGACCGTGGGTAAAACACGCAAGAAAAATTTCTTTGAACTCGACGATTTATACGGATACTATCGGTATTAATTCAAAAAACGGTGATAAAGCCAATACTGCTATTATTCAAGAGGCTAAAAGTTTCGCTATTATAATAGGTATTTATATTTTGCCGTTGCTTTACGGTATTATCGGCGGATTTACTTTTGTCTTGAGGGATTTAACGGAGGACATCAGAAAGCTCACTTTTACAAAAGGCAGCAATACTAAATATATTTTAAGGATACTTTTGGGCGCAATCGCCGGTTTGAGTGTCGGACTGTTTTGGGGCGATATTGAGAGTGTTCAACAATTTGGTTTGGCATCGCTTTCGCCTATGTTGTTGGCGTTCTTGGGCGGTTACTGCGTAGAATACTTGTTGCAATTCCTTGAAAAAACGGCTAAATCGTTTTTCAAAAAATACGACCCTGAAAACGAACCTTTCAGAAAAGAACGCAAAGATGTTGTTGTTAAGGAAGTTATAAAGGAGGTAAAAGAGTCCAAAGAATCTAAGCCGGAAGAGGTTAAAGAAAAAACTGAAGCAAAACCTGTAACTGCTTAATCTATTAGAAGATATGAGCGGAAAAGAATTACTAAGGACAGTGCTGTATATTCTGATTGCTTTGGCGAGCATTGCAACATGGATATACAGCAATCATTTGACCGGGAAACTTGCCGAAAAGGAAATTCAGTATGGTAAACTTTGGGCTGATGCCGTTATGGAAACTGAGTACGGTGATTTGGACGGTGAAATAAGTCTTATTGCGTATCGTATTTTGGAAACTAACGATATGCCTGTAATTCTTATGAATGATAAAACTTTTTTATCGTACAGAAATTTTGAAATTGACTCCTCCAAAATAACTAAGGAGGAGTTTCTTAATAAAAAAACCAAAGAAATGCACAGCCGTCATGAGCCGATAGCCTTGGAATATCGTCCCGGACAGTATGACATTCTTTATTATGACGACAGCGATACGTTGAAACAACTCAAAATTTATCCCGTAATTCAGTTAATCGTAACGATAATGATTGTTTTGTTGTCGTTTGTTGCCGTCAGATATTCAACGAAAGCCGATCAAAACAAAATACTCGTCGGTATGAGCAAAGAAACTGCTCATCAACTCGGAACGCCTATTTCTTCACTTTTGGCGTGGATTGAAATTCTTAAAATGGACAATTATAATTTAGAGCTGACATCGGAAGTTGAAAAAGACGTTAAACGTTTGGAAAAAATTACCGAGCGATTTTCTCGTATCGGTAGCAAGCCCGAACTCGATAGAGAAAATATTTGTCCGATTCTAAAAAATTCCGTTAATTATTTGGAGTCAAGAACATCTCAAAATATAAATTATTCAATGGAAATTCCTCAAAATGAGATAATTGTGCTTCTAAATGTATCTCTTTTTGAGTGGGTGATAGAGAATATCTGCAAAAATGCCGTTGATGCCATGCAAGGAAAAGGCAGTCTTAATATTAAACTTTTTGAAGAAGACAAAAAAGTCTGCATCGAAATCACCGATACGGGCAAGGGATTGCTTAAAAGAAATTTTAAAACCGTTTTCAGACCCGGTTTTACGACCAAAAAACACGGCTGGGGATTGGGTTTGTCATTGGCTCAACGTATTATAACGGATTATCACAAAGGCAAAATCTTTGTTAAATGGAGCGAAATCGGTAAGGGAACTACTTTTAGAATAGAATTGCCCGAATAAAAAAACTAAAAAAAAATTTCCTAAGTTCTTACATTTTCCGTATTTTTGCTATTGAAAAAAATAATAAAAAAATGCAAGAATACAATTTCCCGAAAATTATATTAAAGTCAGGTAAGGAACGCTCATTACAGAGGTTTCATCCTTGGATTTTTTCTGGTGCAATCAAAAAAACTATCGGAAACGCTTTGGACGGCGAAGACGTTGTCGTTTATGACAATGCAGGAAAATTTTTAGGTTTAGGACATTATCAAAAGACCGGAAGTATTTCGGTTAGGGTTTATAGTTTTGACGAAATCCTCCCCGGAAGGGAGTTTTGGAAAGAAAAAATTCTTAACGCAATCTCTACTCGTAAGGCTTTAGGTTATATTGATAATCTTCAAACTAATGTTTTTAGAATTATTCACGGTGAAGGCGACGGGTTTCCGGGATTTATTTGCGATTTTTATAACGGAATTTTGGTTTTTCAGGCTCATAGTCTCGGTATGTGGAAGTTGGAAGAGACTTTCAAAGATATTTTCTTGGAAATTTGGCCGGATAAAATTACGGCAATTTATGACAAATCCGACAAAACGCTGCCTAAATCCGAAGGCGTAACTCCTCAAAACAGATTTCTTTTTGGTTCTGAAAGCGAAAAAATAGTTTCAGAATACGGAATGAAATTTTTAGTGAACGTAATCGAGGGACAAAAAACAGGCTATTTTATAGATCAAAGAGAAAACCGTAATCTTTTAAGAAAATATTCTTTAGGTAAAACGGTCTTGAATATGTTTTGTTATACGGGCGGTTTTTCGGTTTCATCCTTGAAGGGTGGTGCTAAAAGCGTTACTTCAGTTGATGCTTCTCAAACTGCAATAGATTTGACAGTTAAAAATGGAGAATTAAACGGTTTTAAGGATAATCACGAGGCTTTGGCAACCGATGCTTTTGAGTATTTGGACAAAATGGAGAAAAACCGTTTTGATCTTATTATCCTCGACCCGCCGGCTTTTGCAAAACACGCTAACGTGGTCAATCAAGCCGTTAAAGGTTATCAAAGAATTAACCGTGCTGCAATGGAAAAAATAGCTCCGAATTCTATACTCTTTACGTTTTCGTGTTCACAGGCTATTGATAAGCTGACTTTCAGAATGGCTGTTATGGAGGCTTCTATTCAAGCAAAGCGTAAGGTTAAAATCCTTCATCAGTTGTCGCAGCCTGAGGATCATCCTATTAGCATTTACCATCCGGAAGGAGAATATTTAAAAGGTCTTGTACTTTTTGTTGAGTAAAAATGGAATATACGGAATCACTGACTAATTACAACCGCTTTTTGACAAAAGAGGTTAATATCGGCGGCGTTAAAATCGGAAATCAAAATCCGATTGCCGTCCAAACTATGTGCAATACTTCAACTGACGATGTTGAAAAAACTGTTAATCAGATAGTAAACGTTGCGAGAAAAACTTCGTGCGATATTATTCGCGTAACCGTTCCTACATTAAAAGACGTCGAACCGTTAAAACAAATTCATCTTAGAGTCAGGGCTTTGGGTATTAAAATTCCTATTGTTGCCGATGTACATTTCAATGCAGAAATTGCTTTTAAATGTGCTCAAGTTGTTGAAAAAGTTCGTGTTAATCCGGGAAATTTCGGACATCACAATGCTGAGTGTCTTTCTCAAAAAGAGTACGATGAGGAAGGTGATTTCTTGAAGAAAACATTTTCCGATTTCTTAAAAGTATGCAAACAATACGGTACGGCTGTCAGAATAGGAACAAATCACGGTTCGTTATCTAAAAGAATTTTAAACCGTTACGGCGATACACCTGAAGGAATGGTTGAATCGGTATTGGAATTCTTGAGGGTGGCAGAAAAAGAGAATTTTTCGGATATTGTTATCTCTTTGAAATCTTCAAACCCGACTGTTGCAATCCGTTCAGCAAGGCTTTTAGTGAAGGCGATGAAAAACGAAAACATGAATTTTCCGTTGCATCTCGGTGTTACGGAGGCTGGCGAGGGGCAGGATGGCAGACAAAAATCTGCTGCCGGAATCTCTCCTTTGCTTCAGGACGGAATCGGCGGAACGATACGTGTTTCATTGACGGAAGACCCTGAAAACGAGATACTTCCCGCTCATGAAATTATCGCTTTTAACGATTGGGTAAAAGAAGCAGAAAAACTTCCTGAAATTCCGTTTTTCTACAATCCGTATGTTTATCAAAAGCGTAAAACATTTTCGATTAATGGTTTCGGTGGTGATAATGTTCCTGGAGTTGCTATCGTTATAAAAGAAGAAAAAGACCTTTTGAGGCTTCAAGAAAATCAAGAGCTTTTACAAAAGGAAAATAATTTCCCCGATTTGTTGATTGTTGATAACAAGGATATTCTCTTTAAAGCAAAATCCTTGTTGAGGGGTATTAAGATTGTCGGTAAAAATTCAGATGATGAAGTTTTTTCGGTTTTAACAATTTCTGAGAAAACAGATTATGAAAATTTGAAAAAAAATACTCTTAGTAATAGGTTGCTTATTGCCGAGCCATTGAGTCGCAACAAAGTGGGTGCATTGAGGTATATTTTTTATAAATTAAATCAAAACGGAATCGAAAATCCTGTCCTATTGAAACCTGATGGCGGACAAGTATACGAAAAAAGTTTTGCTTTTACTGCACAGTCTTGCGGAGTTTTTATTGATGGTTTCGGCGACGGAATTTGTCTTGAAAGCGGTTCTGATTTGATTGAAACTATACGATTGGGCTTTAAAGTTCTTCAAATAAGCCGTCTTCGCATTAGTGGTAACGAATATGTTTCGTGTCCGGGTTGCGGTCGTACACTTTACAACCTTCAAGATACTGTCAAAAAAATTAAAGAGGCAACTAAAAAATACAAAAACCTTAAAATTGCCGTTATGGGTTGTATCGTAAACGGTCCAGGCGAAATGGCGGATGCGGATTACGGTTATGTAGGAGCGGGGCGAAACAAAATATCGCTTTACAAAGCCGGAAAACCTGTTAAGACAGGAATTGATGAGGATTTTGCTGTTGAAGAATTGTTAAAATTAATAGATAATTCATATTGATAATAAAAGTTTGGCACAATTTTGTTGTTCAAAATCTTAATAAACAACCGGTTAAAATTATATTAATGAAAAATATGAAACTATCAATCAAAAATATAGTTTGTTTGCTTTTAGTAATGCTGATTGGAATATCTTCAGCAAAGGCAGAGAAGGAAATGAAAATTGAAGGCATTTTTCAAGGTGTCAATTTATATATAATGAATCCTTTTGCCACTACGGGTGTCGGATTTTGCATTACTAAAATTACGGTAAACGGCAAAGCGGCTTTAGATGATACCAACAGGTCTTCTATTGAGCTTAATCTCTCGCTTTATCAACTCAAAAAAGGTGAGCAGATAACCGTTATAATTCAGCACAAGGACGGCTGTACACCAAAGGTGCTGAATGTAGATGCACTCAAACCGAAAAGCACTTTTACACTTGTTTCAACAAAATTTGACAAGACAACAAACACTTTTTCTTTTACCACGCAAGGCGAGATAGGCAGCCTTCCTTTTGAAATTGAACAGTTTAAATGGAAAAAATGGGTTCCCGTAGGAAAAGTTCAAGGCAAAGGTACTTCTGGTACTAATGTTTATCAAGTGCCGATTCCTCTTCATAGCGGAATTAATAAGATTAGAATCAAGCAATTGGACTGCACTCGTAAGCCGAGATATTCTAATGAGATTTCATGGACTAATACTGTTCCTGAGGTTACTTTTAAGCCCGGTAACAACGGGACTACGGACGGAAAAGTTACGTTTTCGCGTTCAACGGATTATGAAATTTATGACTTTTACGGTAAACGTTTGAAGGCAGGTAAAGGTACTTCAATTGACGTAAGTTCTTTCCCAAAGGGTACTTATTTTATTAATTATGATTGTAAAAGCGAATCATTTGAAAAGAAATAGTAAGATCTCTAAAAAAAACATAAAAATCGGCGGTAAAACTTTTATCGCCGATTTTTTTATGTATTTTTGTTGTCAGAGGTTTTCTTAAAAAACTTCTGTATTATTAAAATGTTTCACTACGAAAACACGAAAATATTTTAGTTCCTGTTGTTTGGGATAATGGTTCAACTGCCTCGGGTAAAGAGGCTCATGGTTATTTTAATCATGCAACGGGTGAATATATCAACAATGCCGACGAAATGATTTCCGTTATGGTAAAGGCTGTAACTAATACTGACGAAGGTTATACTTTGGATTGGGTTTATAATAATTCCGCTCCGAAAAAATAGTTTTGATATATAATTTTAAGAAAAAGAAAAATCCGGTTCGTTGGAGAAAAACAGAACCGGATTTTTTTGTATAATTATTTCACTTTAGCATTTTTCTCTATTGTCCAATCTTTTCTGTTTAAGATGCCGGGTTTTTTGCCCAAAAACATTTTAGAGGCTTGAACATTGTTTTTTAGTTGCCAATCAAGCCAAGCTAAGGCTGCAACCGAAAATTCTCCGCCGTTTGGTTGTAAATAAGTTCCTCCGTGTCCTACGGGAAGATTAATAGCTATTGCAGGAACGTGTTTGATTCTGTGAAAATCGTCCATACCGTTTTCGTATGCAATGTCGGGTTTGCCGCCTAAAATGTAAATTATTGGGGTATGAATGTCGTTTAATTTATCTTTTTTAGGCATTGGCATTCCCGGAACTGCTGAAACAGCGTTTTGATCGTTGAAAAGTCCGCTGTTGCAAATCATCAACGCTGAAATTCTCTTGTCAGCACAATTGAAAAGGCTTTGCAAGCCGCCGCATGACATTCCTGAAAGACATATATGTTTTAAATCAAGTTTCTGATAATAGGGACTATTTTTGTCTTCATTTACTCTGAAAGCCCAATCCAATGCTTCAATTTGTTGCTGAGGTGATGACATTTTGCCTTTGTACCAATCGTCTGTCATTGGGATATAACCCGTTGCGATTACTAAATAACCGTGTGAGGCTATTTCGTTTAAGAAATTTTTGTGTTCAAAAGGAGAGTTAGAGCAAGCTCCGTTGCCCCAAACGAGAACAGGCAATGGTTTTTGTGCTGAAAAATTGTTAAGATCTTGCGGGCGGAAAATTGTGTGTGCTGCCAAAGAACTTTCTTCGGTCATAACGGCTTTGAACTCGCCTGAACCGCCGTTTTCAATAATGCGTGTTTTGGGTGCTGATTCTTTTTTGAAGAAATCAGTCATCTTCTTGAAAGTCTGTTCGTTGAATGTATTAGGACCGTGTCCGCCACCAGGAACGCTGACAAATTCCTCCAAAACGCCTGCTTGTTTTAATTTTTCTGCAAAGTATTTACTTTGACAGTTAGGAACTACATCGTCGCTTTCTCCGTGAATAACTAAAAATTTAGGACACAAAGAATTAACATAGTTTATCGGACTTAAAAGTTTAACTAAATCCTCTCTGTCAGCGGGTGCAAAACCTAATAAAGCTGCCTCGGGAGATTTATCGTCTTTAACGGTTTGACATTTTTCCATTCTTGACATATCAACTGGACCGAACCAGTCTACAACGGCATCAACACGGCTGCTGTATTCAAGATTTCCGCCTGTTGAACCTTCTATTTCGATGGTTGTTGTGCCTGAAGTTGCTTGTTTTAAACCGTTGGTAACGCCCATGAACGATGATAAATGTCCGCCTGAAGAAAACCCTGTAATACCGATAAATGATGTGTCCAAACGGTATTTGTCGGCATTAGCGCGGATAAATCTTATTGCTGCTTTTACGTCGTGGATTTGAGCGGGAAATTTTGCTTCGCTGCTTGATTGATGGTTGATGCTCACAACTGCAAATCCGGCGTCCACTAAGGCTTTGCCAAGTGATTGGTATGCAATAACTTTGAAATTGTTAGAAAACCATGCACTACCGTAAATTAATACTATGGTTTTGAATTTGTTTTGTGGAGAATCGGGCAAGTAAATATCCAAACGGTGAGCCTCTTTGTCATCGCCGGCATAATTGATGTCCTTGAATGTTGCCGTGTTTTCCGGCATTTGAAATTGCGGCGGCTGAGCAAAACAACCAAAAGCCGCACAAATGATTAATAATGATAACAGTATTTTTTTCATATTATTGTTAATAAAAAAATTGATAAATCTTTGTTGCAAAGATAATAAACTTTTCCCAGAAAGTTATTTCGGGAAAGTAGCGTGATGTTTTTAAAAAAAGAAAACCTAATCCTCGTATAACAGATCGTCGTATGGATAACGTTCTGTGTGAATGCGTTTTGCCTCTTTATAAACAGCCTCTTTCAGTTCTTGAATGTTGGTTTTGTCTTTTGCTGAGATAAAAATGCACGGAGCGACAGACGAAAATTTCATTCTTAAAAAATCTTCCATTTCGCTGAGTGAATAATTCTCTTTTGTGCGCTCTGTTAAATCGTCATCATCTTTTTGCTCGAATTTGTAATTGTCAATTTTGTTGAAAACGAAAAATTTTGATTTTTTCTCTTTTGTGATTTCCTCAATCGTTTTTTCAACGACTTCCATTTGTTCCATAAAATTAGGATGCGAAATGTCTGTTACGTACAACAAAATGTCAGCCTCACGTACTTCGTCCAATGTCGATTTGAAACTTTCAAAGAGGTTTTTGGGAAGTTTTCTGATAAAACCTACCGTATCCGAAAGTAAAAACGGAAGATTCTTTACGACAACTTTTCTGACAGTGGTGTCAAGGGTTGCAAAAAGTTTGTTTTCGGCAAAAACTTCCGATTTCGACCAAAGGTTCATAAGCGTTGATTTTCCGACGTTTGTGTAACCTATCAGAGCCACTCTTACGAGTTTTCCGCGGTTTTGACGTTGAACGTTTTTCTGATTGTCAATTTTTTGAAGTTCTTCCTTTAATTTGGAAATTCTGTCCCTGATGATTCGTCTGTCGGTTTCGATTTCTTTTTCGCCCGGACCTCTCATTCCGATACCGCCTTTTTGACGTTCAAGGTGAGTCCACATACCTGTTAAACGCGGCAAAAGATATTGATATTGAGCAAGTTCCACTTGTGTTTTGGAGTGAGCCGTCTGAGCTCTTTTGGCAAAAATATCAAGTATGAGATTGCTTCTGTCAATGATTTTGCATTTTAAAATTTCAGAAATGTTTCTGTATTGTGACGGTGAGAGTTCATCGTCGAAAATTGCGCAATCTATTTCGTTTTTTTCTACGAAGTCGGCTATTTCTTCGATTTTGCCTTTGCCAGTGTAAATTCTTGGATTGGGATATTCTGCTTTTTGTGAAAAACGTCCTACACATTCCACGTCAGCGGTTGCCGCCAAAAATTCAAGTTCCGAAAAATATTCGTCCAATTTTTTCTCGTCGGTATCTTTGGTTATAAGTCCGATGATTATTGCTTTTTCTTTTTCTGTTTTTGTTTCGTATGCCATTGTGATTTAGGGTTTTAACAATGATTCAAATCTTGAAAAGTCGTTGAAAAGGCTGCCGGCGGAATCCAAATCTGGATTGCCTAAGTTCAAATACTTATAATAATTGTCATAATCGCACATAATATAATAAGCGCAGGCTTTGATTTGGTTTAAAACATCTTGTTTTATTGCCGAAATTTCTTTTTTATCCTTTTTAACGTCGATTTTTATGTTCATTAATGCTGCAAAGTTAAAAAAGTCATCAAGAAGTTTTTGCTCGTTTTCAAATAATTTTTCGACGAAAAACTTCTTTGTCTGGGCGGAATCCTTTTGAAACATTGTGCTGTATTTTCTTGCCGTGAACTTTGAAAACAAAGAACATGAGTCTAATTTGTACAAAAGTCCGTTTGTAAAGCGTTTGTCAGCACCGATGAAAAAGTCCGGCATTACGCCTCCGCCTTGATAAACTTTTCTGCCGTTTTTGGTGCGGAAAACTTTTGTGGTATCAAAAACGTAAGCGTTTGCGCTGTCGAATTCGCCTTTCTTGATTCTTGTGGTATAATCGGTGGCATAACCTTCATATTTCTTTTGAAAACTTCTGCCCGAAGGCGTGTAATATCTTGAAGTCGTGAGTTTTATAAGCGAATTGTCAGAAAGGGCAATGGGTGTTTGAACAAGTCCTTTGCCGAAAGTTCGCCGTCCTAAAATCAATCCTCTATCGTTGTCTTGAATTGCCCCGCTCATAATTTCAGAGGCGGAGGCTGTAAAATAATTTACTAAACAAATGATTTTTAGGTCTTTGCACAGCGGATGACTGATTGTATCCGTTATCGTGTATTCTATTTCGTTTTCTCTTTTAACGGTATAGACAATCGTATCGCCGGTGTTAAGGATTTCGCTGGCAATATCTCTTGCCGTATAAAGTAGTCCGCCGCCGTTGTCTCTTAAATCGATTATAAGGTTTTTGATTCCTTTGTCTTTCAAATCTTTGGTTTTTTGCAAAAACTCGTTGTAAGTTTTTTCTCCGAAAGAGGTAATTTTTATGTAACCCGTTAGACTATCGGTTTGATAACCTGCCGGAATGGAAAGAATCGGAATGTCATCACGTTTAATATTGAAAACCAAAAGCGAATCCACGCCTTGACGTTTTACATAAAGTTTTACTTCGCTGTTTTTTTCGCCTAACAAAATCGTTGAAACGGAATTTTTGTTGCTAAGGGAATTTATTTCAACCGTATCGGCTTTCACAATGTTGTCGCCCGGAAGTATTCCTGCCTTTGCGCAAGGGCTGTCTTTCATCGTATAAACAACAAGTAAAGAATCGTTCATAAAAGAATATTCGATGCCTATTCCGCAAAATTGTCCTCGTATGTTTTTTTCAGAATAATTTCTGTTCTCGTAAGGAACGTATTTGGTGTGGGGGTCGAGTTTTAGAAAAATATCCGGAATTATAAGTTCCGTAAGACTATCAATATCAATTTTATCAACATAACGGTTGTCTATCAAATTGATTACGGACTGAAGTTTTGAAGGTTTACCGTTGAAAAGTGATATTCCGATGCCTTCTTTTGTAGTGCTGAAACAAAATTTTCCCGCTAACAATCCGCATAAAAAAATTGCAAAAACCTGTAAAGGCGTGTATTTTTTAATTTTCATTTTCCTTGCCGCAAGTGTTTTCGATGTTAATAAAAACCGTTTCTATGTTTGCTCTTTCAAGAAGTTTCAGACCGTCGTCGAGACGGTATTTTTCGCTGTAAACCACTCTTTTGATTCCGCTTTGAATTATTAGTTTGGCACATTCCAAACAAGGCGAGGCTGTAACGTAAAGCGTTGCACCGAGCGAGCTATTGCCGGATTTAGCAACTTTTGTAATCGCATTTGCCTCGGCATGAAGCACGTAAGGTTTTGTTGTGCCGTCCTCCAATTCGCATACGTTTTCAAAACCGGAGGGCGTGCCGTTGTAGCCGTCTGAAATTATCATTTTGTCCTTTACGAGCAATGCACCGACTTTTCGGCGGGTACAATATGAATTTTCAGCCCAAATACGTGCCATTCTGAGGTATCTCTTGTCTAACGCTTCTTGCTTGTCCATGATTTTTTGTTTTATTTTTTTTAAACCTCTTCAAAATCGGTATAGTCTCCGAAATCCTTTAGTAAATCCTTTTTGGATTTGCTTTTAGGTTCTTCGGGGTTTTTATAGATTTTAGTCTGTCCTTCTTCTTTTTGCTGAAAATTATCATCAATCTCGTCGTAAAAATCGTTTCTTCTATCGTTGAAAAAAAGGTTGATAAAACTTCCGGCAAAAAGCCTTAACAGCATTATAATCAACAAAAATATTAAAAAAAATGTCAGCATAAAAAAACTTAATTGACCATTATGATAATTTCTGTTCTGCGGTTCTTCTTTTTGTCGTCGCTGTTTGCATTAGATGCCAAGGGCGAATACATTCCCCTTCCTGAGGCGGTGTATGCCGTGCAAGCAAGCGTACAATTAGCGGCAAAAAAACTTACTACCGCGGCCGAACGTTTTACGCTTAATTCCAAAAGCGTTTTTGCCTGACCGTTGTTGTCTGTGTTAGAGATAACGTTTATGCGGCTATTAGGATAACCGTCCAAAACGGCTGCGGCTTTTTTTAGAATCGCAGAGCCTTTAACGCTCAGTTCCGTGGTTTGCGCTTTAAACAAGAAATCATTGCTTAAAGTAATTGTTATGTTAGAGCCTGTAACTTGCGCATAAACATCACTTTGATTGTTGCCTTGAAATTGTTTGTTGAATGTTGAGGTAATTGCCTCTAATTCTTTTTTTCTGCTATCTGAAACCGTTTTTGCGGAATCCTCTAATGCTGTCTGAACCACCAAAATATTCATAAGAGAATCAGCCATGCGGCTTTTTTGCGAAAGTTTTTCTTTTTCTTCTTTATAATCGTTGATAGAATTGATAAGACTTTGATTGAGAGCCTCTTTGTCGCCGGAGAGTTTTAAGTTTTCTCTGTTAAGACTATCAATCGAAATGTCTTTTGCCGCATTACCTGATTTTAAAGCGTTTGTAGCTGTATTAAAACCGGCAACGGTCTTGTTGAAAACTTGATTTAAAGAATCTAAAGATTTTTTCCCGTTATAAACGGCTGTGTCGTATTTTTTCTTGCTGACGATACATGAGGACAACATCATGCCCGTACCAATTAATGCAATTATCAAAAAATTCAGTGTGTTTCTCATTTCGTTTTAAATAATTTATTTGTCAAAAGTACGTTTTTTTTCTTTGAAAGCCTAAAATTTTTTAGCAAAGATAAATAAAAAATTGTAACTTTGTAACTGAAAAAATACGGTAATTATGAAAAAATCAGAAAAAAGAATATTTCTTACTTTTTTGTTTTCTGTTTTAACGTTTTTGGGTTATTCGCAAAATATAATTGAGGGCGTTATCACGGATTCAAAAACGGGTGAGGCTATGCCTTTTGTTAATATTGCGGTATCGGGTCATGCTGTCGGAACAATTTCTGACCTTAACGGAGAATTTAAAATATCCGTTCCTGATAGCTTTTTAGACAAGGATTTATCTATATCGTCGGTTGGTTATGCACCCTATACGTGCAAAATTTCTTCGGTTAAGGGTTTAAGACTTGAGGTAAAACTTGAGCCGAGGGATTTAAAAATTTCACAAGTTGTAGTAACCGACAAAAGTCAGGCGGGACGAAAAGTTTTAAAAGACTTTTTAGAAAAACTCTCTTCTAATTATATTAACTGCGATTTTGCATATTCAGGCGATTATACCGGCATCGTTAAAAAAAACGGAATTGAGAAAAAATCCGTTTATAAATTCAATGCTTATGATTCGCAAGGATATGTTTCAAAAGAGAAATCCCGTGCTTTTGAAAGTTTGAATTATAAATTTTCTTCCGTTTCAAGAAATTTCAAAGTTGATGATTTTGAAACAGGTGTTAATTTCTTTGATTTAACCTCTTCGTTTGACATTGTAAGATATTCTTTCAACGTGCTTAATCCTTCGTGTTTGAGCAGTTTTGATTTTAAAATCAAAAGTGAAACTTCAGAGGTTTATGTTATAGAATTTAATTGCGAGAGTCCCGAACTTATTAATACCGGTGTGTTGAAACCGCAAAAATATTCCGGCGAAATTACTGTTAATAAATCGGATAACGCAATACTTTCAGCTGATTATGTTTTGGAGGTGAAAGATTTTTCACCTCTTGCCTTGACACTTGCTTTAGGAAATCAAGCAAATTCAGCCGTTATAAAATGTTCGGTTTCATACGCTAAGACAACGGGAAAATATTCACTTAAATCTATTTCTTCGGTAATTGACATAACTGATTCTGTTAAAGGAAATTATTCGATTATTGATAATCTATCAGTAGTGAGTGTTAATTATAAAGTTCCGGGTAAAATTTCCGGTAAAGTTTTTTATTCAAGATAATGAAACGTACTGTATTGGAAATGCTGTCTACGGCAGCAGAAATTTTTCGGAGTAATATTTATGTATCCGACAAGACTGATAACGGTTGGCAAGGGCTGACTTTTTATCAAGTGGAAAAAAATTCATCTCATTTGGCCTCAGGTTTTATCTGTGCGGGAGTATCTCAAGGGGATAGAATTGCTATAATTTCAGAGGGGTGCAGCCGTTGGATTGTAACGGAATATGCTATTTTGAAATCAAGAGCCGTTTCTGTGCCTTTGAGTGTAAAACTTCAGTCAGAGGAACTTATTTTCAGAATGGAACATTCGGGCACAAAATATGTCGTTGTTTCAAAAAACTGTTTCCAAAAGGTTCTTCAGATGAAAGAAAAACTCCTTGCCTTGGGAATACGTGTGATTTATCTTGATGCAAAAGATGCTCAATCAGAGCTTTATAAAGAAGAAATTCCTGATTTGCTTTTTTATGACGACTTGATAAAAGATGGGCAAAGTTATTATCTTGAACATTCAGGCGAATTGACATCAAGAATTTCAAGCATCGAGGAGAGTGATGTCGTTACGATTTGTTATACTTCCGGCACTACGGGAAATCCTAAAGGCATAATGCTCACGCATCTTAATTATTGGGCAAATTCTCATGATGCCGTTCAGTTTTTCCGTCTTGAAAACAATTTGACGACGCTCGTAATTTTGCCGTTAGACCATTCTTTTGCGCATACGATAGGTTTTTATTGTGCAACGCTTTGTAGTATAAAACTTTGTTTTGTGGACGCAAGAGGCGGTCTTAGAAATCAATTAAAAAATATTTTGCCTAATATTCAGGAAGTTGAGCCGGATTTTATTTTGTCCGTGCCAGCTATTACGGGCAATTTTATGAAGAAGATTAAAGATAGCATTTCGCAAAAAGGCAAATTTACCGATAAATTGTTCCGTCTTGGCTTGAAGTGCGGAATAACTTATTTTGGCGACGGTTTCAAGAAGCCTTCTGTAATAAAACGTGCTTTGAATTATCCTGTTTACAGCTTTGTTGATAAAATTATTTTCAGCAAGATACGTAAAATTTTCGGAAAGAATTTCAAATTTTTCATAGGCGGGGGGGCGATGTTGGAAATCAAACAGCAGCAGTTTTTCAACTGTATCGGCTCGCCTGTTATGCAAGGTTACGGACTTTCGGAGGCCTCACCGATAATTAGTGTTAATCAACGGCACAGACATAGATTCGGATCTTCTGGCGGCGTACTTTCGGGTATAGACTGCAAAATTATGAATTCCGAGGGTAAAGAATTGCCACAAGGAGAAAAAGGTTATATCACGATTAAGGGTCTTAACGTGATGAAAGGTTATTTTAATAATCAAAAAGCTACCGATGAGGTTATTTCTTCGGATGGTTATCTTAATACGGGTGATTTAGGATTTATTGACAAGGACGGATTTTTGTATGTTACGGGCAGAGAAAAGGCTTTGCTGATAAGTGCTGACGGCGAAAAATATTCACCCGAGGAAATCGAAGATGCTATCGTTAATTGTTCCGAATTTATTTATCAATGCGTTTTGTATAACGATCACAACAAATACACTTCGGCTTTGATTACACTTGATAAGCAAAGGATAAAGAATTATGCTTTAGCGCATAAAATAACCTCAAGTGAAAAAATGCTTGAAGTCTTGAAACGCTCGTTTTATAATTTTACGAGAGATTCTGCTTATAAAAATAGTTTTCCTACGCAGTGGATACCTTCGGTTTTTAATATTGTGGAAGAAGAATTTTCTCAACAAAATCAAATGGTGAATTCCACGATGAAAATTGTCAGGTTCAAGGTTATACAAAATTATAAAAGTGTTATTGAAAAAATGTACACCAAAGACGGAAAAAACGATTGTACGGAAAATTTGGCGATTTTGGAGAGAATTATTAAATGAGAAATTTTTTAATAAAAAACTTAAAATTAATTTGAAATACAGTAAATTGTTTTTATATTTGCAAAAATAAAAATGTAAGAGGTTTTAATTGATTTGAAACTTCTTTCGAAAATAAACTGCTATGGATCATATAATTAGTGCGGGAAATATGAAAACACCGTGGGTTAATTTGAATCCTCAAATCGGTGTTGTGGAGCTCGGCGGACGTTCTATCCCCGAAAATACTGAAAGTATATACAGACCGCTTATTGAGTGGGTTGAAGAATATATCAAGACGCCGCAGGAAAAAACTACGGTCAGAATTAATTTTGAGTATTTTAATTCGAGTTCAGCGAAATACTTAGTGAGATTTTTGGAGTATTTTAGTACGCTGAAAAAATCGGGTTATGAGGTTGAAGTCTTTTGGTATTACGATGATGACGAATTGTTGGAATACGGCGAAGATTTTCAAGATGTACTTGAAATGCACTTTAATTTCTTGACTTCTAAGGAATTTAAGAAGAGTCAATAGTTTCTTTTAGATATGTAGAAAAAGCATATAAATTATTTTTTTTGCCTGATTTGCCGGAAGTTCTTTTGGCATTTCAGGTTTTTTTATTATTTTTCGGGCATAAAAATAATAAATGTTATGAAAAATCTTCAGACAGAGCATATTTTAGTGAAACAGAACGCTTTGAACGCTCTTATTAATGCAAATGTAACCGAAAATCGCCGTTATGCTAATATAAAAGCGGCTCTTTTGAATAGTGCTGCCGTTTGTCCTTTGCCTTCGGGGTTTTCGATCGGGGATTTCCGTCAAAAACTTCTTTCGTACTTAAAAGATACGCTTTCGATTGATACACGGGAAGAAATTTTGGGCGGTGATGTTTATTCGTATCAGTTTTCGCCTATCGGATTGGGGCTGATGAAAAAAACTGTTATTTTTACCGTTTTGGATTCGCATCTTTATATTAACGTTGTTC
>JAEEGL013257046.1_pt1 | contig 41765 bp, 31 predicted proteins | sample 9134231 | NCBI WGS metagenome assembly JAEEGL01 (sample SAMN16246548, study PRJNA631951) | gut metagenome | biome: gut microbiome; feature: rumen; material: fiber-attached | host: Bos | place: Iran: Karaj | collected 2018-10
AGCAAGAGAATGATTTCCGTCTCCCACGGCAAAAAGGAAGTGGCTTCCGTCCTCGCACTTACCGGCTTCCTTCAAATCTGCAAGGGCGGACTTAACGGCGGCAAGAGACTCCTCATCCTTCACGGCCCATCCCTTGATTGAACCTGAGTCCAGCATCAAGTCTCCATCATACACGGGAGGATTTTTCTTCGCACGCTCACCGGCTGCCTCAACGAGCTTTTTCTGCGGGTCATTCACAAGCAGCATGATGTGCGGACTTTCAATCGGAGCACCACTTCGGATTTCCATTCTGGGCGGAATGCGGGATGCAATGGTCGCTTCCGTGGCACGAATCAACGCCTTGCTGTCACGCTCCCACTCATAGCTCTCAAGGTCAACGGCACAGACAAGTCCACGGCGGGTCCTTGAATACGCAGTTTTTCTTTCTATATATATGAACTCTTTCTGAGGCTCGTCGAACACACCCCCCGAAAGATAATCTTTCATCACCGAGCGGATTTTTGCGATTCTCTCCTCACGGTCTCCGTCCTCCAGATACACTTCCGGCAAAATCATCCGAAGCGTGGAAGGCTTGTCACCGACCGCATCCTCGACTTTTTTCCAGTAGTCCCTGTCCTGGGTAAACTGATCACAGGCAATCACGCTCCATGAAGCCAAATCCTTCTTGGCCGGCAGCAAAATTTCCGGCACGCTAATTCCGTATTCGCTAAATTCAGATAAGTTTTTCATAGCTCAAGTATACCGCAAATCGAAATATTATGCTATACTGATTTTATGTCCGATTTTTCAATGCAGCAGACACAATCACAGATTCAGTCTCAACTCCAGATTATGAGCCAGCGTCAGATTCAGTCCCTTTCCATGCTTTCCATGAGCGCTATGGATTTGAGGGAAGAAGTTTTGAAGACCGTAGACGCTAATCCCGTGCTTGAGATTGTCCATGATCCGCTGGAGTCGGGGCCGCAAATCAGGGTCAAAAAAAATCCATACACGAATGCGGACGGAGGAACAAGGGTCTCGGGCAAGGTCTCACATGAGGCTGAGGAAGCGAGCGACGCATTCCAACGTGTTCTTGAGGCCGCCGAGGACAAACGGATTTCGCTGCAGGACCACCTGATGCACCAGATGCGCATGATGAGACTTGAAAAAAGCGAGACCGATTTGTGCGAGAGGCTGATAGGAAATCTGGACCAAAACGGCTTCCATATTCTCGCGCCGATTTCCCTTTTGGACAGAAACGATCCCGCGCAGACCCCAGAGATGCTTGAAAAATGCATGGACATAATCAGACGCATGGACCCGGTCGGAACCTGCACAGCCTCCACCGAGGAAAGTCTTTTGGTACAGGCGAGACTCAGCGACTCAACTCCCGCACCCGACATCGCGCTTTTGATTCTGGATGGACACATTGATTTTCTTGACCCGCCCAAGGCAAGTGTCGCCGCAAAAAAAATCCGGGATTTCATCAGCTCACAGGCTTCTCTTTTCGGCTCGGACAAAAAATCATACGAGGGACTGATTGTAAATCCTGAGACAGTGCAGGAGGCCATTGATTTCATACGCACACTCGATCCTTTTCCCGCGAGAAATTTCAGCACGAGCCAGGTTCAGTTCATTGCGCCGGATGTCTACGTGGAGCAGATTCCGTCATCGCTTGAGGTGGAAAACGAGGGACCTTCGAAGGAGCTCAGGGAGGCCAAGGGAATCATCACGGTAGGAGATTTCTCATGGAGGGTCAGGCAGGAGAACGGCACGATTCCACAGATTGCGGCGAATGAGGAAATCAGCCAGATGGTAAAGTCGATGGACGCGGGCGAGGGAAAGAAAATGATGCAGGAAAAAGTCCGTGAGGCACTGAGTTTCGTCCAGATGCTGGAGATGAGAAAATCGACCATACAGAAAGCGAGCGAGCTGATTGTCAAAAGGCAGCACGCATTTTTTGAGAAGGGCCCCGGAAATCTTGTGCCGATGAAGCAGGAGGATCTGGCGAAGGAGCTGGGAGTGCATGAGAGCACGGTTTCACGCATGGCCCGGTCGAAGTACATACAATGCAGCTGGGGTCTCTTTGAGGTGGGATACTTTTTTGTCTCGGAAGTGGCAAAATCAAAAAGCACGGACTCAAATCAGGACGAGGGAGAATCGCTCTCAAGGGATAAAATAGTCAGTTTAATGGAAGAAATTATTCAGGACCATAAAAACGACACGAAAAAACTAAGCGACCAAAAAATCTGCGACCTGCTTTCAGAAAAGGGAGTGAAGATTTCCCGCCGCACGGTTGCCAAATACCGCTCCCAGATGAACATAGGCTCGTCGTATGAGCGAAGGTGAAAACGGAAAAGTGAAAACGGAAAAGTGAAAACCTGAAAACCAAAAGCTCTCAACTTTCACCTCTCAACTTTCACCTTTCAACTTACCCCTAGTCCAGCAGCGCGGTGATTGTACCTGCTGCGACATTTCTTCCACCCTCACGTACCTTAAATGTCTGTCCGACTTCCAGAGGCATGCCTTTCACAAGTTCAACATTTACCGTAGCATTTGAGCCGGGCATAATCATCTCGTCGTTGGTAGTTCCTGAGGCAGAGGGACCAAAAGTAATGTTTCCGGTAACATCCGTCGTATATAAAAAAAACTGAGGTCTGTACCCGCTGAGAATTGGAGTATTCCGTCCACCTTCGACCCTGGTATAAACATATATGTCCGCCCTAAATTTCTTGTGGTTTTGAATGGAATTCGGCAGGCACACGCACATTCCCCGTTTCAAGTCGTCCTTGGTCACACCCCTAAGAAGGAGACCGACATTATCCCCGGGCTTGGCATAGTCCAGCATTTTATGGTACATTTCTATGCCCGTAACTACAGTATTGATTACAGTATCCATTCCGACTACTTGCACACTGTCTCCAACGAAAATTTCTCCCCGCTCCACCTTACCCGTAGCGACAGTTCCTCTGTTGCTGATAAAAAGAACATCTTCGATCGGCATAAGGAAAGTTCCAGTACGCTGATGCGAAAAGTAATAGTTTTTCCCTGTAGAAGGCCCCGTACACACGAGCTCATTTCCACTCCGGTCCTTAAAACTGAAGCTGTCTATTCTGTACACCCCGGACGAAAGATTCAGGTCAGATAAATCCACAATGCTGTTAAACTCCGCAGTTTCACTTGTCACGCTCTGGAAATTGACATTTTTTACAATTACCTCATCAGGCTGAGAATCGTAAGGAGCATAATTGCCTCCTGTATAAGTTCCGACTTTTTTAATATTGATTGTAAAAAAATCTGTGGGTCCGCTTCCACCCGCCACATCACGCACTCCCAAATTTATTTTCAAGCCCTGCATAACAAGAAGCGGTGCCGCGCTTGAGTTCCATGGATTTGCAGGTAAGGAAGATTCGGAAACTGGGGAAAGAGCCGTGTCGTTCACAAGCTTAACGGAGAAAGTTCCTGCGGTAACAGGCGCGTCATTGTCACCTTGGTTCGAAACGGTATAAACCCATTTTTTTCCGAATGCCATGCTGACATCTTTTCCACCATAGAAGCCGTTCGAATTATAGAAGAAATCTTTTTCAAACTTTACCAAGACCTTGCACCAGTCAGGAAGCGGATTATCTTTGTCCGCAAGAATGGAAAGAACCCTTTTCCCCTCGAAAACCGGATTCTTAAAACAGTTGTTCAAGTTATATCCAGTTTCGCTGTCAGTAATCGAAATATTTTTAAAAAACTTATTTCCGGCCCTTATGTAACCGTATGCATTTCCCCCGGACTCAAGCAACTCGACATCTTCCCCATAGGAATTTTCAAGCTCCAAGATTTCATCATCCGTGTAATATATGGAAGACGGCTCTATGTCATAGTCGAAAATCACCTGGATGGAACTGTCCTTTGGAACTCCTCCTGTAACTGAAATAGGAGCGTATGAGATGATTTGAGGACGTTCGGCAAGAATAGGTTCCAGACAAAGCTCTATGCCTTCCGAGGGGGCCCGCACAAGGGTACATTCCGTATCAGACTCGTTAATGGAAGCAAATTTTATATATGATTCGTCTGTAAGCTCAGTTTTCGTTGAAAAATTTATTACCCGCCAGGAAACGAATTCCCATTCAATGGCAGGATCAAAACTCACGGTGAATGTGTCGGTGACTTTTTTGTTGATTTTTCCGTCCAAAGGTGATTTTATAACTCCGCTGCTTTTGGGACAAGTCACACGGATTGTATACGAACTTGCATTTGCATAGGCAATCTGATCTTCAATCTTTTTCTTGATTTCCCCGCCGGTCAGAAAATTCTCGCAGGACGCAAATATCAACGTCAAAAAAATTGTGGCAAATAAAACAGAAAGACTTTTTTTCATAACGTGCCTCCACAGACAATTTTAACACAATCCTGTCCAGACTTCAAGCAAGAAATGCGGAAGACATGGATTTTGGAATTTCCGTCTCCCGGTTTAAGCGACACGTTTAAAAACAAAAAAGGTCCCCGCAAAAGGAACCTTCTAAGCCAACTATCCGACTTGAACGGATCACCTGCTCTTTACGAGGGAGCTGCTCTACCGGATGAGCTAAGTTGGCGTGTTCCATGATAATAGCACATTATCCGAATATGGTCAAGAACCGCGCGAAAAAAAATCCGGCCGAATCGGACACAAGCGAAACAGCCGGAATATTTTAAGTCGGAATCTGATAATATTCGCAATCTTTTTCAAGAGAAAATCAGCTTGACTTAAGGCCCCTCTTCTCATGTGTTGATAAATAGGTGTCCACAATGCGCTTCATTTCCTGAATGTTCTGCACAATGATAAAATCATCAAACATATCAATCTTGTGCTTGGCTGAGTACTTTGAAAGCTCGTCCCTCGCCTCGTCCACTGAAATTCCTGCCCAATGCGCCACATCTCCGATGGTAAGGAAGAATTTTCGGCGGTTTGATCCGTCCGTTGACTTTTCCTCAGGAGCAAGCATATCATCGCTCATAAGGAATACATCCGCTATACGGGCCTGCAAATCCTTTATGACAAGAATTCTGAAGCGACGGTGCTGGTCGTAGATTCTCTTACAGAAAAGCTTCAAAAGAATCATGGCAATCTGGGGATTTCCGGTGATGAGAACCTTGAAGTTTTCCTTATTGAACTCAAGACACTTTACGTTGCCCCTTGCAATACAGGTCGCGCTGCGGGGAGAGTTGTCCAAAATTGCCATCTCACCGAAGAACTCACCTGGCTTCAGGATGTCCAGATTCTTCATGGTTCCCTTAATGCACTTTCCGAGCTGAACCTGTCCGGACTGAATCAGATAGAAGCAGTCTCCCGGCTCGAATTCGCTGATGATTACGTCACCGTCGTTGTAATTCTTTGAGAATCGCTCGAACATTGGAAGCTCAAACTGCTTGAGGGCGTTGGAATCCTCGGTAGGAGCCGCGGCTCTCGTCAAGGTCTCCATCTTGCTCTTTGAAACTTCCTGTCTTTTAGCCTGGGTCTCGGCTTGAGCAAGGAGTTTCTTCGCCGTATCGACATTTGAGGCATTCGGGAATTTAGTAATCAGCTTCCGGCAGACAGAACAGCAAGAATTGAATTTCTGCTCATCAAAAAAGCATTTCGCCACAATCAGCATACCGATTTCAGGCGGGAAAGAAATTGCATCTGTTTTAAGGATTGTCTCTGTCTTACGGTGGATCTGTCTCAGGCTCTTACTGAAAACCTTGAGCATCTTCAAGATTACCGCCTGATTTGAGCCAAATATCTTCTCGAATTCCTGCACCGACATCTGCACGACCTGCGTATCGGTAACTACATTCGCAGTCTCCATCTTGGGTTTTCGGGCAAGGGCGCTCTTTACTCCGAAGAACTCACCTACGTTGACAACCTCGCTTATCTGATTTCCAGTCTCCATATCAGTCTGAGTAAGAACCACAGAGCCTGACTGAAGGATATAGACCCTCTCGTCCCTGTCACCCTCAAAAAATATAATAGAGCCTTTTGCATAGGACAACACTTTTGGCATAAGAAACATCTCCTGTTCTGAATTTCATTCTGCACTTTTCTACTTATCGGCAGAATTCGGCAAGTTGCCAACAAATTTCTCCAAAACCTTTTTAAATTATATCACTTTTTTTGATTTTATGCTACATTTATTTTAGATATGATAGATTTGCACACACATTCGACCGCATCCGACGGAACCTGTACACCAACGGAACTGATTCGGTACGCGGCATCAAAAAGTATTTCGGTAATGGCGCTAACCGACCACGACACGACGGCCGGGCTCACGGAGGCTCAGGAGGAATCCCGGAAACAAGGGATATTATTCGTTCCAGGAATTGAAATTACAATCAACTGGCCCACCGGGGAATTCCACCTGCTTGGACTCGGGCTGAAAAGGACATCCCCCAAGCTCAGGGACATAATCGCGTCGCTGAAGGACGAGAGACGGAACCGCAACCTGAGGATGGCGGAAAAGCTCAGGGAAAACGGTGTCGTAATCACCTGCGAGGAACTTGAGGAGAAATTCGGCACGGAAAACATCGGAAGGCCGCACTTCGCACAGCTCATGGTTGAAAAAGGCTACGTAAAGCAGAGACAGGCCGCATTCGACAAGTATTTCGCATCGGGTCGTCCATGCTACATCGCAAGGGGAGGCGTGGATCTGGACTGCGCGGTGGAAGCCATAATTGAATCCGGCGGGGTACCGGTTCAGGCTCATCCCCTCTCCATGTACATCTCATGGGGAAAAATCGAGGAGACAATGGCAGGAATCCGTGACAAGGGAGTGATGGGGCTTGAGGCATGGCATTCCGCGGTAAGGATTTCCGAGGCAGAGCGGCTTGAGAGTCTTGCGCGTCAGCTTGGGATGATTTCCACTGGCGGCTCGGATTTCCACGGCGAGAAGGTCAGGGCGGACAGACACATCGGATTTACGGCGGGAAAGACCAAAATCCAGGACAGGCTCTGGGAGGAGGAGCTGAGACCACTGCTGGAAAAAGTACACGGAAACCAGGATTTGAGCTATTCCGACTGAATTCCAGGCCTTCATTTTGTTCGACCTTTTGGAGAAATCGCACCGAAACGAAAAAAAATTCAAATAATTTCATAATTTTATTTGACTTTATACTTCCTTGCTGTTATAATAGAAGATGTTCTATATGCGAAATGGATATGGAGCGTTTAGCCTGCTGGTACTCTGGGAGGGGTGGCCGGCGGGCTTTTATTTTTTTCCGATCAATCCCCTGAAAATCAGCCATTTTTTGTAATTTTTAAAATATTTGCTTGTTTTCACTAATCCTTCCAAAAAAACTACCGACATTTAGATTATCCATTTCGCAGTAGAAATACTGCAACATAGCCCCGCAGCTTTTTATCCCCTCCCACCCATTTGGCTGCGGGGCACCTTTTTTTTAAAAAAATCCTCAAAAAAAAGCACAAATAATTCAAAAAAGCCTTGACATATTCGCAAAATAAGTCGAAAGTACGGATATGGGATTATTCCCTTTAAAATATGACATTTAAGCAGGAGTTGTACCCACAGTGAACGGAAGTACAGTTTCTATTGACCATGTCTCCAAGCATTTCGGAGATTTCCACGCCTTGGACGACATCAACATAACCATCAAGCAGGGAGAGTTCTTTTCCCTCTTGGGTCCATCCGGATGCGGCAAGACCACATTGCTCCGCATTATCGCAGGATTTGAGTTTCCTGATGAAGGAGCGGTTCTTTTCGACGATCAGAACGTAGTTCCCCTGCCCCCCAACAAGAGACAGAGCAACACGGTTTTCCAGAGTTACGCGCTTTTCCCCCATCTCAGCGTTTACGAAAACGTGGCATTCCCACTCCGGCTGAAGAAAGTGGACAAAGCCACAATAGATGAGAAAGTCACCCATTACCTTAAGCTCGTCCAGCTTGAGCAGCACATGCACAAAAAGCCCAACCAGCTCTCCGGAGGACAGAGACAGAGGGTAGCCATCGCACGCGCACTGATTAACGAGCCGAAAGTCCTTCTGCTTGACGAGCCCCTTTCCGCACTTGACGCAAAACTCAGGTCCAACCTCCTCGTTGACCTTGACGCACTGCATGACAAAATCGGAATCACATTCATATATGTCACTCACGACCAGAGCGAGGCACTTGCGGTCAGCGACAGGATTGCCGTAATGAACCAGGGACACGTCCTCCAGGTGGGAACCCCGTTCGAGATTTACGAAAGCCCGGCCACCCAGTTCGTCGCACAGTTCATCGGAGAGACCAACCTCTTTGAGAGCACTGTCGTAAACTGCGAGCCGTACAAATCACCCAAGGGAGAAGAAGAGTACATGGTCACTCTCAACACACCTGCCCTCGGAATGCAGGCACAGCTCACGGGAGAGACCGCAGCCACACGCGAGGAAGACAAGAACATCCTTGTGACGGATTACGAGGAGACCAAGCCCGGACAGAAGATTGCATTCACCGTACGCCCGGAAAAAATCCGCATCACTTTGGACGAGCCGAAAATCAACGGACGAAAGGACATCAATGTATTCAAGGGAGTCGTTGAGGAGCCAATCTACACCGGATTCCAGTCCAAATTCTACGTGCGTCTTGAGAACGGTTCCATAGTGAAGGTGTTCAAGCAGCACATCAACTATCTGGATGACGGTCCGGAGATTGCGTGGAAAGATACCGTCTACATCTCATGGGCGGCAGAGGACGGCTACATCGTCGAGGACATCAATAAATGAGCGAAAAGGAAAAGGCACCAAAACAGTCCGCTGACCTGAAATTTGCGTCGGCGGCCCACGGAGCGAAATACAAGAAAGCGAACCCCGGACCCTTCTACGCATGGCCAATGGGACTCTGGTTCTCAATCTTCTTCATCGTGCCCATCATAATCATCGTGGCATATTCATTTATGACCCGTGACGTTTACGGTGGAGTAGAGGCAAAGTTCACCTTGAAGGCATACAAGCAGATGCTGGATCCGGCCTATGGAAAAATCTTCCTGCGCACACTCTGGATCGCAACATTCTCAAGCGTGGTCTCCATACTGATCGCGCTCCCCTGCGGATATGCCATGGCAAGAAGCAAGCACCAGACTCTCTTTTTGATTCTGGTAATCATACCGTTTTTGACCAACAGCCTCATCCGTATTTTCGCATGGATGACGATTCTCGGCGACAACGGACTTCTCAACGGAATCCTTCATTTCTTCTGGAAGATTGGACACGCCATCGGACTCGGAGCAAAGGACGCGACGTTCACACCGCACAAATTCATGTTCACACAGGGAGCGATCATCCTCGTAAGCATCTACATGTACCTGCCATACGCCATCCTCCCAATCTTCACCGCCGTGGACAGATTCGATTTCAGCCTGCTTGAGGCCGCACGTGACCTCGGAGCCACGAAGATTCAGTCCATGACAAAGATTCTTATTCCCGGAGTTAAGAGCGGAATAATCAGCGCGTTGATTTTCACCTTCATCCCCATTTTCGGATCCTACACGGTTCCCCAGATGGTCGGTGGAAAGGACAGCTATATGCTCGGAAACATCATAGTCGATCAAGTGCAGAAAGTCCGCAACTGGCCTCTTGCCTCAGCGTTCAGTCTCGTAATCACGATCATCTCCATGGTCGCCATTCTCTGGATGCTCGCCTCAAACAAAAAGGAAGCCAACCTCAAGAAGGTATCCACCAAGGAAGATGTGGCTGCGAACACAAACACTCCCCTTCTCGCGGGAAACACACTCGGAGGCGTTAAATGAAAAATCCATTCAAACTGTTTCTGAAAAAACAGAGACCCTCCGAACCTGCCCGCCATGCGAAACGCGACTGGAAAAAACACGAGGGACGCATCACTTTCTCAAAGACCGTGCTCGCGCTCTCACTGATGTTCCTTTTCATACCGCTGTTCGTAATAATTTTCTTTTCGTTCAACGCATCCAAGGACACCAACTTCACGGGATTTTCCTTCGTGTGGTACGAAAAGCTTTTCCTTGACTCAAACGACCTGTGGTCATCGCTCTGGAACAGTATGCTCGTTGCGGTAACGTCATCACTCACTGCAACCGTCCTGGGTACACTGGCGGCGATCGGAATCACATGGTACAAATTCTTCGGAAAGGGATACATCCAGTCAATCAGCTTTTTGCCGATGGTTCTTCCCGAGGTAATCATGGGAATCTCCCTGCTGATTTTTTTCAGCGGAATCAAGATGTCGCTCGGCCTGCTCACAATCTACATCGCGCACACGACCTTCTGTATGCCGTTCGTATATCTGATGGTCAGCGCAAGAATCGATGAGTTCGACTACTCAATCATTGAGGCGAGCCACGATCTTGGAGCCACGGAGATACAGACCCTGTTCAAGGTGATTATCCCCGCGATCATGCCCGGAATCATCTCTGGATTTATGATGAGCGTAACAATGTCCCTTGAGGATTATGTAATCACCTTCCTCGTAAGCGGTCCCGGAAGCACGACCCTCCCACTCTACGTCTACTCGATGATCCGATTCGGCGTGAGTCCCGTAATCAACTCGCTGTCCTTCGTCCTGATTCTGATAATCTGCTCGCTGACAATTCTTCTCAGAAACGGACTCAAGAACTTCGCGTCATCACACTAAGCAAGTTGAAAGTGGAAAACGGAAAGTGGAGAGTGAAAAAAAATCACCCAGCTTTCATCTTTCCACTTTCAACTCTCAACTCTCCACTTCCCCCCTCCTCTTCCCAAAAATCAAATTATATTCTATAATTTGAGACATGAAAAAGAACATAAGCATTGCAATCATCTCGACTATCGCTCTCTCTCTCATGGTTTTGACCGCATCATGCAAAAATAAAAACAAGAACGCGGGGCAGGTTCAGAGCAATCTTCCAGACGCAGAGGAACAGGCCGAGCAAAAAAAATATACGAATGAGAACGGCGCAATCTGCGTAATTTTCGGATACGGATTCAACAACGACGAATTCTACAATGATGCCATAGAAAAACTCGGGGCAATCTACGGAATGGACGAGGAGGGAGGACTGATTTACGCCCTTCGCTACCCGGATGATTTCAAGTCAAAGATTGACAATCTGTATGAGAAGGTAGATAAGAAAAATCTGCGCGGAATGATTTTCCTTGGTGCGCCCGAAAACACATACTTGACCCTCTATAAAATAAAGGAGACAATCTACGGAGACGCGGACATCCCGTACTCAATCTTTTCCTTCTTTCCTCAGGACGACACTCTGGGGCAGGAATCCATCTGTGACCTCGTCGTTGAATACGACCGATCTGCAGCGGAGGAAGCCGCGACCACGGAAATAGAAGTCCCGATTGACGACAACGCGGAAAAGGTCGTAATCTCGGCCATAGAATACATGGCGAACATAATCGGCCACATGAAGATGGACGGAAACCTGCACGAGCGAGTCCAGACAATAGTGGGACCGAACAACAGAATCCACCGCTACACGGACAGGGACTCAGGCATCCAGGCACTGAACCATTATGTCATGGAGAAACGCTGATGTCTTGCCGCAACACGTTGACTCAGGACGAGGAATCATCAATTCTCGGCTCTAAGGCTGCGATAGAGAATCTTGCGGAAAAAGATGAGGCGCAGGTGCTTCTGATTTCAGATTCCCACGGTCATCCCGACAATTTTTTCCGTGCGGTTGAGGAAAGGGGCAAATACATGGACGCCCTGCTTTTTTGCGGAGACGGAATCTCTGACATAAGCGCGCTGATTTCAAAGGCAATCAGGACAAAAAAATTCGCCGAGCTGATTCCACCTGTCATCGCTTTCGTCAGGGGCAACAATGACCAGGATCTGTACGCCGTGATGAATCCGCTCCGTGAGACAAATCCCGAGGCTCCCTACTACACCGAGCTTTATGTTCCTCTGAGCATGGACATGAACATAGCGGGAATGAAAGTCTACATGGCGCACGGACACAGGCACGGAGTTTACTCAGGACTTTCCGCATTCACACAGAATGCAAACGCAAACGGAGCAAACGTCGCTTTCTACGGACACACCCATTACGCCATGTCGCTTTATGAGGACGGCATTTTCATCGCGAATCCCGGAAGCTGCACACTCCCGCGCGGAGGACAGTCCCCGAGCTATGCCATACTCAACTTTATCCGTGGAGAAAAAATCCCCACCTGCTCCTTCTTCAAAATTAGCCCATCAGGAAGCGACTCCTTCAATCCGCTGCCATGCCCCTGGTAAGTGGAAAGATGAGAGTGGAGAGATGAAAGCTTAGGGATGGCTATAATTTCTTTTTTGCTAGATATTTATACAGATTTTTCTTAAAATCCCTTGCAGAATGAAAAAACTCAAGTTCAGACTTTGAAAATGCATTACGTTCTGCCTTGTCATTTGTCAGTTCCATGGTGCAAATCAAATCCGCAACCTGAAAAAGTTTATAGTCAGCAGGTTGAACTTTTCTCATTTCTACATTTGAAAAAAGTTTTGTAAAAACAGAATTAAGAATCTTTGTAAGTTGACTCTGACCGTAATCGTAATAGTTTATTATCAAATCAAATGAACTAAAAAAATCATAGTGTTTTTTTAACTCATCGGCTATAACCTTAAACAATTTTTCAGCGTAGGCGGTTTCATCATCCAGACATTCTGCCTTATTGATTTTTGGACAAATATAATGGATATCGAGGCCTCGTATAAAATGAAATAGAGAATTGAAAAGTGATTTCCGAGTCTCCATCAGATCATTTTGATAAAACGATTCCTTTCGGATAATCGGCCCCGTATGAATGGCGTGCTGCGGATAACCAAGTCTTTCCAAATGCTCATCAAGCCGCTTTATATTTTCAGAAATATCAATTGACTGGTCATGTAAGACCATCGCAACATAATAATTGGGAGAATGAAAATCATAAGGTCCAAAATCGCCTGATTCGTCAATAAAAATACTCAGCACTTTCTTAGGCACAATATTCTCCCAAAAAAACTGGCGGGGTAATTCCCCGCCTTTCGATGGACCTGGAACAGGATCTGTTCAGCCCAATGTAATCTTGCGATTACAATCATAAATATAATGCAAAACATCTCTACTGTCAAGCAAAAAAAGAAATTTTAAAACACTTTTTACCCTATCAGGCTCCTGATTTTTTTCGCTACGGGCTCGCAGGTAAGGTCAACACCGAGCTTTTTGAAAATCTTCCGGTCCACCTCGCTCAGCATTACGGTCGTGTGCACCTGGCATCCGGCAAGTTTGGGAAGCTGCTCCAAGGCAAGGCGACAGTTATCGCTCGTAACGGAGAGCATGGAAAGGGCCACAAGAACCTCGTCGGTATGCAGCCTGGGGTTGTGTCCGCGAAGATATGTCACTTTCATCTTTTGAATCGGCTCGACCATCTCGGCAGGAATCAGTTTCACGGAATGATCAATTCCCGCAATGTGCTTAAGCGCGTTCAAAATCAATGCGGCAGACGCACCGAAAAGCTCCGATGTCTTTGAAGTGATTATGGTTCCGTCCTGCAGTTCAATCGCGGCGGCAGGTGCCTTTTCCTTTATGCCCCTCTCTTTCGCGGCCTCGGTAACTTTGCGGTCGGATGCGCTGACTTTCGCCTGTTTCATCAGAAGCTCAATTTTCTGAACCTCCTCCTCTGTGGCCTTTCCCTCCACGAGCAGATTCAAAGTCGAATAGTAACGCCGGATAATCTCCTGCTTTGAAGCCTCACAGCAAGCGTCATCATCCACAATGCAGTAGCCCGCCATGTTCACGCCCATGTCCGTCGGTGACTTGTACGGATTCTCGCCGTAGATTCCCTCGAAGATTGCGTTGAGCACCGGGAAAATCTCAATGTCCCTGTTGTAGTTCACCGTGGTCTTTCCGTAAGCCTCAAGATGGAAGGGATCGATCATGTTCACGTCATTCAAATCAGCGGTCGCGGCCTCGTAAGCCATGTTCACAGGATGCTTCAAGGGCAGGTTCCAGATTGGGAAAGTCTCGAACTTCGCGTATCCCGCCTTCACTCCCCTCTTGTTCTCGTGGTAGAGCTGACTCAAGCATGTCGCCATTTTTCCGCTTCCGGGTCCCGGGGCAGTCACAACAACCAAAGGACGAGTAGTCTCAATATAATCATTTTTTCCGTAGCCCTCGTCGCTGTCAATAAGGGCCACGTTTGACGGATACCCCTCTATGGTATAATGGCAGTATGTGTTGATTTTCATCTTCTTGAGCCTTGACCTGAATGCCTTGGCCGCTTCCTGTCCCGAGTAGTGGGTGATTACCACGCTTCCCACCATGAGTCCTCTGCTCTGGAACTCATCACGAAGACGAAGCACGTCCTTGTCGTAGGTGATTCCCAAATCTCCGCGCACCTTGTTTTTCTCAATGTCCACCGCGCTGATTACGATTACAATCTCAGCATAATCCGCAAGCTGCATGAGCATCCTGAGTTTACTGTCCGGCTGAAATCCCGGAAGAACCCGCGCCGCATGATAATCGTCAAAAAGCTTGCCACCGAATTCCAGATAGAGCTTATCGCCAAATTTGGCAATCCTTTCCTTGATGTGTTCTGATTGAATCTTTAAATACTTGTCGTTGTCAAATCCCGTTTTCATACGGAACTTTATTATAGAAGAAACTTTGAAAAAAATCAAGACAAGCGTTGAAAGTGGAAAGTGGAAAGTGGAAAACGGAAAGATAAAAAAAAGGAATCCTGAGTTGCGACTTGGCAAACAGAGGATTCCTTTCCAGCTTCAAATTATGGCATAGTTGCCCTTAAAAATCAGCCCACGGTCGCAGTCAAGAACACTTCGCTGCATCCGTTCTCCGCGGAAACAAGAGTGCCGTCAATCTTTGCATTTCCCTTGTCAACAGAGATTACAATCTTGCCGTCGTTCTTCTTGTTCACCACGTTGATGTGATATGTCACACCACGGAACTTGCGTGTCATCTCGGCTTTCTTCACATGCTCAGGAAGACGTGGCTCAATGCGAAGTCCCTCGTAGGCAGGCTGGAGTCCACAGATGAACTGGCTCAGAGCGACGAAGTTCCAAGCAGCTGTTCCCGTAAGCCATGAGTTCTTTGCCTCACCGAATCTTCCGGCAGTCTTTCCGGCAATCATCTGCGCGTAAACATAAGGCTCCGTGCGGTGGATTTCGGAAATCTCCTCAAGATAGGCGGGCGCAATCTTCTTGTAGTGCTCCCACGCGTCATTCGGGCGGCCGGTCTTTATCTCACCGATGATTACCCAAGGATTGTTGTGGCAGAAGATTCCTCCGTTCTCCTTGTATCCCGGCGGATATGATGAGACCTCACCGAGTTCCACGTGGTATGAGCTGTATGGAGGATCAACGATGCAGATTCCGTACTTTGAGTCAAGATACTTCTTCACGCTGTCCAAGGCCTTCGCAGGATATCCCTTGTCGGCTCCGCACTGTGCCATTGTTCCGAATCCCTGAGTCTCAATGAAGATTTTTCCGTCATCGCACTCTTTGCTTCCAATCTTATGACCGAAATCATCGTATGCGCGGATATACCAGTCTCCGTCCCATCCAGCGCTGCAGATTGCCGCTTCCATCTTCTTGCAAAGATCCTCAGCCTTCTTAGCCTCAGCCTCGTCTCCCATAATGCGGCACATAGCGGCATAATCCGGGGTAACATAGACGAACATCTGCGCGATCATCACGGACTCAGCGTTCTTTCCTTCCTTATTAGTACAAGTCTGGAATGAATCGTTCGGATCCTTTGAGAAGCAGTTCAGGTTAAGACAGTCGTTCCAGTCAGCGCGTCCGATGAGCGGAAGACCGTGCGGTCCCATGTGGTTGGGAATATAGTTGTAGGAGCGTTTCAGGTGCTCGAACATGGTAGCCTTGTTTGTCTCGGAGTTGTCAAAAGGAACCTCAACCTTAAGGAAATCCTTGTCTCCGGTCTCGCGGATGTAGTTGCCCACGCCCAGAACAAGCCAGAGCGGATCGTCGTTGAAATTGGAACCGATGTCGGCATTACCCCTCTTGGTCAAAGGCTGGAACTGGTGATATGCGGAACCGTCCTCAAACTGTGTGGCTGCAACATCATAAAGCCTCTCGCGGATTCTCTTAGACGGAAGCTGATGCGCGGCACCGAGCATGTCCTGGGAAGTATCGCGGAAACCAAGTCCACGTCCGATTCCACTCTCGAAGTAAGAGGCGGAGCGAGCGAAATTGTAAGTGACGACGCACTGATACTGATTCCACACTGCCATGCGGTCAAGCTTCTCGTCTCCCGTGCTGATTGCAAAGTGAGAGAGCGTCTCGTCCCAGAATGAGCGGAGAGCGTTGTATGCGGCCTCAACCTTTTCCTTCGTGCTGAACTTTTCCTGCAGCGCATAGGCCTTCTCTTTGTTTACGATGCCAGAATACTTGTTCGTAGCTTTGAACGGCTGCTTCACGTCCTTCTCAGAGATGAATTTCTTGTCCTCAGGATTCTCAATGTAGCCGAGGATGAAAACATAAGTCTTGCTTTCCCCTGCCTTGAGAGTGCAGTTCAAACGGTGGCTTGCAATGGGAGACCAACCGTCGGCAACAGAATTTCCGCTCTTTCCGGAAAGAATCACATTTGCCTCGTCGAGGGAATTGTGCAGACCAAGGAATGTCTCGCGGTCAGTGTCGAATCCGTCGATGGGTGAGTTCACGCTGTAGAAAGCGAAGTGATTTCGTCTCTCGCGGTACTCCGTCTTATGGTAGATTACGCTTCCCTCAATCTCCACCTCGCCAGTGGAAAGATTCCTCTGGAAGTTCTCGCCGTCAGTCTGTCCGTTGTACAAACACCACTCAATGAATGAAACAAGAGAAATGTCCTTGTCCGACTTCCCCTTGTTCGTGAGAGTGACCATCTCCACCTCACAGTTCTCACCGTTCGGAACCATATAAAGCACGTCTGCGGCAAGACCGTTTTTCTCAGACGCAATCTTGGTGTAACCAAAACCGTGGCGGCACTCGTACTTGTCCAGCTTGGTCTTCATCGGCTTGAATCCGGGGTTCCAGATTGCATCCCCGTCCTTGATGAAGAAATAACGACCGTTGCAGTCAAGCGGAATGTCATTGTAGCGGTAGCGTGTCAGACGTCTGAGTCGTGCGTCCGTATAAAAAGCATAACCGCCGGCTGTGTTTGAGATAAGAGAAAAGAATTTCTCATTTCCCAGATAGTTAATCCACGGGTAAGGCGTGAGCGGCTCGTTGATAACGTACTCACGTTCCTTGTCGTCAAAAAATCCGAACTTCATAGTTCCTCCAAAATCCTCCAAATTTGCTCCCTGGAACAAAAATTCCAGTCCTTCAATTCTACCACAGAAAAACCTTGCTTGCAAGTCCAAAATCCACCTTTTACTTTTTTTACTCTTTCTGATATAATAAATATGATTTCTTAAAACTGGAGGCAGACATGGGAATCTATCTTAATCCTAGCAATGCGATGCTGAAAAAACTGCTCAACTCGAAGATTTATATTGATAAATCGCTTTTGCTCAGGGAACTGAATGCATTGGTAAACACCGGGGACTGTTTTGTCTGTGTTTCCCGCCCACGCCGATTCGGAAAAACCATGGCAGGAGCGATGATTGCCGCATATTACTCAAAGGGATGTGATTCCTCCGAACTTTTTGCCCCACTTAAAATCGCCTCGGACAAAAGCTTTTCCGAGCACTTGAACAAATACAACGTGATTCAGTTTGACATAAATTCATTTTACAATGCGACACGAAAAAAGGACAACCTGATTGAATATATCACCGACACCATAAATAAAGAAATTGCCGACGCATTCCCGCAGGCAAAAATTGACATACAGAATGACACCCTTTCAAATGCCATACTCAAGGCATGGGGAGCCACCGGGGAATCTTTCATAATCCTAATGGATGAGTATGACGTGCTTATCCGGGCTCAGGTTCCAAAAAAGATTTTTGATGACTACCTGAATTTTCTGAGCAGCCTCTTCAAAAACAGCACCCTGAAACCCGCAATCGCGCTCGCATATCTGACAGGCATACTTCCGATTGTACGTGACCGGATTCAGTCGAAAATGAATGAGTTCGATGAATATTCCATGCTGAACGCAAGGCAGCTCTCTGAGTTCACGGGATTCACCGAGGATGAGGTAAAATCTCTTTGCGACGAATACGACATGGATTACGATGAGTGCAGGCGATGGTATGACGGCTACAAAATGAACGATGCAATCAGCGTGTACAGCCCGAAGTCAATGGTCAGCGCGATGCAGGCACATGAATACGGAAATTACTGGACCACCACCGGATCCTACGAGGCACTGAGCAACTACATTCTCATGGACTTCGACGGAATCAAGGATGATGTGATTTCGATGATAGGAGGGAAAAAAGTTCCGGTGAACGTTCTCACCTATTTGAACACGCTTACTGATTTTAAATCCAAGAATGATGTCTTCACATACTTGATTCATCTCGGCTATCTGTCCTACGACCGCAAGAACAAGGAATGTTTCATCCCGAACAACGAGATCCGCATCGAATGGATAAACGCCATAGAGAACGCACCCGACTACAAGGAGATAATCGAGATGGTGAACGGAAGCCGCGAGCTTTTGGACCGCACCCTGCAATGCGACGAGGAATATGTCGCACAGGCATTGGACAAGGCTCACATGCGGACAAGCAATCCCCTCACCTACAACAACGAGGCATCCTTTCAGAGTGCGATGGGCATTGCATATTTCTACGCAAACTCAAAGTACACCATAATCAAGGAGCTTCCGACCGGAAAGGGATACGCCGACCTTGCCCTGATCCCCTACGTCCCGAACATTCCAGCCATTATCATAGAGCTGAAAAACAACAGGAGCGCGGAAAGTGCAATCAATCAAATCAAGGAAAAAAAATACGACGACCTCCTTGAGCACTACCGCGGGGACCTTCTCTTCGCCGGGATAAATTACGACCCCGACACAAAAAAACATGAGTGCAAGATTGGCAAGTTTAAAGTGGAAAGTTGAAAGTGGAGAGTGGAAAGCTGGGAGCGTCTGTTTATGAAATAATTCCGTAAGCAAACGCTGGCCATTTTTTTTCACTATAAATAATTAAGATAGACTTTTATTTTGCAAAAAGAATACCGGAGGTTCCCTTAATGGCTGTTCTAAAAGAACGCTACAGATTCTCGCTTTACAATGACTCATGTTTTTGTAACTCAGCTTTAAGTTCTTCAATTTGTTTGGAGAGGCTTCAAAAAAGTTATAGGAAATAAAATAAACCCATGACCATGAATAAACCTTGATGACTGAGGTTGAATCAAACCCAGAAAGATTGAAAAGAGAAAGAAATGCGTGTCCTAGCGTACCAAAGTATTCAGGAAAATCCGCACCAAAAACATTTACACCGATAATGGCATAAACATATGCAAATATAACGAGCAACCCGAAAGTCCACAAAACACTTGGTATAGCTTTTATGACAGCCTTAACTATAATTCTGAGTTTTGCAAGCCCTGTAACAAGTCGTAGAGTTTTTATAACCCTAAGGGATTTTATGCCCTTTATAATTTTTACGGATTTAAAAAACCGGAGTATCCTGAAAATTCCAAAAAACGGTAAGGAACCCAATATAGAAACAAGAACGATTAATAAATCGAATATATTCCACTTATTAAAGTGAAATACCTTGTCATCATTCTCGACCCTATACTCGCCGAAAAAATTTTTATTATAGACCACAAACTTCAGAAGCAATTCCAGAACAAAAAAGCCCAGACAGATTTGGTCTACAACAAAAAAGATCCCACCATATTTACCAGTCAAACTTTGAGAAGTTTCCATTCCAAGAACAACAACATTGACAATCACAACAAGCAACATGAAATACTCAAATGGAGTGTCAGCATTGCCGTCAACAAATCTGCGAAAATCTTTTAAATTGTACTTCTTTTTCATATTTTGCATTACATATAAAAGTGATAGCCAGTCGGACTACTGTGGCACGAGCTTGGACTTGCCGATCCCGAAGAATGTCCACAATATCTGCAAACATAATTTCCATCATGCTGACCGATGTAAACATGGTAGCCACTCAAAGTTTTACTACATCCGCCTGCTGTAGCAGAATTTGATTTATGCCCACAACCACAGCATATATAACCATCGTCACATTCTTCGATGTACTCATGCTGTCCCGATTCAGTCTTTGAACAACTTCCCCTTGTTGCCGTCCCCGACGTGTGTCCGCATCCTCTGCAAATGTAAGCCATGATATGTTCCTCCTAAGAATAAAAAAAATTTTATTTTTCTTTCAAAATTTCTTTTCTTTTACTTCGCTGAAGTTTTGGAATTATTCCTATAGATATATGAACCATACAGTTGATAATAACCATTAGCAGATTTTTCGTGATTTATGGTGTTAGTTTTTTCCCATCCACTGTATGGGTTCCACTTTCCAAGATTCCATTTATCACTGTCAAAGATTTTTTCGCCATCTTGCTCTTGGTAATAACATGGTGAATATCCAGCCTTTTCGCTTGCCTTGTTCAGTATGGCATATACGCGTACCGTGTCAGTGTCACCCCACACTGCACCGCTTGAACGGCTGTAATTACTGGCATTAAAGATAAACTTGCAATCTTCATACCGCTCATATTCTGAACCTGTACTTATTATTTTCAATGCAAGGATTTTTTCAACAAAGACCTCATCTTCTTTATTGCGCTGTACTCTCAGTTTCTTTTCTATCTCAACAATGGTAGCTGGATCTTTTCTATATATACTGGAATCCTTGTAATAAAATCCATTGGCAAACTCGTCACGTTTTATGGCATTAGTTTTTTCCCATCCACTGTATGAATTCCAATTTCCAAGATCCCATTTATCACTGTCAAAGATTTTCTCGCCCCCTTGTTCCTGATAATAGCATGGAGAATATCCTGCCTTTTCGCTTGCCTTGTTCATTATTGCATATACACGAGCCATATCGCTTACAGAAGAATAGTATGAAGGAGTATGAGTATAAGTGTTTTTATCAAACTCAAATCTGTAATATCCATACTGTAACTCTTCCGATCCAGACAAGCCAGTCATTTTTAGTGCAAGGATTTTTTCAATAAATGACTCATCCTCTTTGTTACGCTTCATTTTCAGTTTCTTTTCTATCTCAACAATGGCATTGGTATCTTTTCGATATATATACGAATTATATCCCCGAGAATAACAGAATCCATTTGAACTCTCATCACACAATATAGTATTGGAAGTATCTGTTATATAATCCAACAGTTCATCCATCTTTTCCCATATACTACTATTCCAATTCCATTCTCCAAGATTCCATTTATCACTGTCAAAAATTCGTTTTCCGCCTTGCTCCTGATAATAGCATGGTGAATATCCAGCTTTCTCGCTCGCTTTGTTCAATATGGCATATACGCGAACTTTATCTGCAACAAAAGATTTCGATGATGGCGGATAACCGTAACCTTTTGCGTTGAATTGGAACTCATAATTTCCATACTGCACTACGTCAGAGTTAGATACACTGCGTATTTCAAACCCAAGAATTTCCGCGACAAACTTTTCATCTTCTTTATTTCGCTGAGCTTTCAACTTAGCTTCTATTTCAGCAAGAGCCTTAGAATCTTTTCGATATATATACGAATTATAACCATCAAAATGATAACGGAATCCATTAGCAGTGTCATCATAGAATATAGTATTGGCAGCGTCTACTTCCCGGTACTCCCCCATTATTTCCCATCGACTACTACTCCAGTTCCATTCTCCAATCTCCCATTTTTCACAATCAAAAACCTTCTCAGAATCTTGCATTTGGTAATAGCAAGGAGAATATCCGGCTTTTTCGCTTGCCTTGTTCATTATTGCATATACGCGAACATAATCGCTTACGACAGAAGGAATATGATGAAAATATTGTGATGAAGGTGGGCAGCCATAGCCATTTGCATTGAATTGGAATTCACAATTCTCATACTGCAATTCTCTATAATCAGATATCTTTTGTATTTTCATGGCAAGAATTTTTGCAATATCTTCATCATCTTCCTTATCGCGTTGGGCTTTTTGCAAATCAAGTCTTTTTTGCTTTTCCAACTTCTCCGTACTAATGCGAATTTTATTTTGCTCAATTTTAACTTTTGAAATATTTTCCAAATACGATTTTCTTATCTCTTGCTCGCTAGAATCAGTCTTATACCCCGAACTTCTGAAAACTCCGTAATACAAATATGTATTTATGGGCTTTATGCTAAAATTCCCTTTTGCAATTATCTTCATCACCTCTTCAGTTATACCAGAAAATTTATACATGTATTTTTCACCTGGATTATTTGGTGAATAAATTTCCTGTCCAGCACCTGCAAGCAAAAGATTTTCCTTGTCGTCATACAGTCCGAATTGTATTTCATAAGGAATATAATTCCCGCTCATTCTAAAATAGACATCATTCTCTAAAGAAACAAAACTTGCTGGAAATGCGGTGTTTGATATTTTTGCAGGTGCTGCCAATGCAACTCCGGATTGCTTATAATATTTCAAAATTTCATTGTTTAATTCAATATAGCAATCCTCCTTTAACTTTTCCATTGACGGATTGTACTTAGATTGTATATTCAATGATATTGCAAGATCTTTTGTGGTCGGATAATATATGTCAACACCGGCATTCTTTATTTCCTGCTGACATTGATAATTTAATTTTATCAGTTCTTTCTCATATTTATCTACATCAACGGCATTAAATACAAAATCTCTGTAAGGAACCCACCTCACTTCATTGCGCTCTACTGAAAATTTAAGGCCAAAAGTATCATGATCTAAATATGTGGTTTTTATAAAGTCTTTGTCTTTAAAATACCAATTATAATTCTTTACCTCATTAGAAAAGTAAAAATCAATTGTTAGAATTTCACACATGGTCTTGAACTTTGAGGAAAGCTCAAAATCACAGTCCATAAGGTATGTCGCAGTTTTACTTTTATAGTCAAGTTCTCCTCGTTCCAATTTACCGCTATAATAAAAATCATAAGGTGGAAATTCAGTGAAATATCTATAGAACTCTATTAAGAGTTTATCCCAAGCTTCCTGGGGATCATCCCATAATCCCAGCTCAAGTCCCTTAGAACCTTTTTTCAATCTGGAGCTAACGGAATCAAATCCCTTCGAGGCTTCTTTTCGTGAAGTTTCTATTTGCATGGCATCATAATAATATCCAAGTGCATATATATATTCTTTTTTCGCTTCATGGGTCCTTGCTTTTGACAAATACTCTTCGTAAGTTCCAGAAAAAGCCGGTAAAACCAAAGAAACACACAAACACAACAACAGGATTATTTTTTTCACAAGTCGCCTCCTCCAAAATTCACCTACTCTGACTACGCAAAACAAGCTCTTACAATAATGATAATACGCTTTTTACCTATTGTCAATAATTAATTTCTAGAAACTTGTATTTTACATAAGTTTAAAAATCAGTGATAAAGTTGGAAACTTTAAGAATGGAATCACACGAAATACGGGAATGTCTCAGCCATAATCTCAAAAAATACCGCAAAACAAAAGGATGGTCGCAGTTTGAGTTGGCGGAAAAAGCAGAAATCTCCGAACAGACCATAAACTCCATCGAGGGATTACGCCTTTGGCCGAGCGACAAAACACTGTCGAAAATATGTCAGGCACTTGAAGTTGAAATGTACAAACTATTTGTTCCTCAAAAAATGTCAGTGCAATCAGAAGCTGTGTCTGAGCTAAAACATGCCGTCATAAAAACCGTAGAGGAACTTGTGCATGACACACTAAGCGAATGGGGAAAGCAAGAAAGTTGAAAGTGGAGAGTGGAAAGCTGGGAAACTGTGAAAACTGAATCTGTCGTTAGTATGTGTTAATCTAAAACATGGGAGAGAGAATATGTATAAGGCAAGTGCCATAATTGTTACATGGGAAACTTAATGTTGATTGAGGAAACGCAGTAATGGAGGGGAGGTTCGCGACAAGCAGGCATTTGTGCGGGCCGAACGAAGTGAGTGCAATACCTTATACCGCACTCCATGACTGATTGGCGCGGTTCTCACCGCAAATGAAAGCGTTTCCTCGTTTAGATTTACGTTTCCCCAAGTTTGTTTTAGATTTGCACTTGCCTTCTACACTGTGAAAACTGAATCTTGAAAAAATACGTTATATATAGTAGAATCTTTCACATGAGAAAAAATCCCTTGTTTATGATGAAAAATGTTTTGTCACTCGTTTTGATTGCCCTGATTTTTATTGGATGCAAAAAAGAAGAAAAGGAAGTGGAGCCGGTCTACGCGAAAGTCGAAGATGATTTCATCCTTGTGGAAGGCGGCTCGTTTACGATGGGAGATGATTTCCCATCCAAGGCAGGAAGATATGCACGTCCCCCGCACACGACATTCGTGGACTCATTTTATATCTCGGCAAGGGAAGTCTCGAAATCGGAATACAATCTGCTCATGGGCTCCTCCGGGGATGACAATGCTGATGACGAAAATCTCCCGGCGGAAAATCTGAGCTGGTATGAGGCAGTCGCATATTGCAACAGGCTCAGCATTAAAGTCGGTGCGGAACCTGCCTACTACATGAGTGTGGACGGAAAGGACGAAAGCGACCCGGACAAATGGGGAAAAGTGCCGGTGGAAAAAAAATCAGCGTGGGACTCAATCAAATGGAAAAAGGACGCTAACGGATACAGGCTCCCGACTGAGGCTGAGTGGGAATTTGCCGCGAGGGGCGGACTTAAATCAAAAGGAGCAAGCTCGGCAGGTACAGATTTTGACTCGGAGGATTTAAGGGACTACGCATGGTTTTTCCTCAACTCAGGATTTTCCACACACGAATGCGGTGTGCTCAAGGCAAATGAACTTGGACTTTACGACATGTGCGGAAATGTGAGCGAATGGGTTTGGGACTGGTTTTCCGACGGCTATTATTACCTGAGCGATGAAGCGGCATCTCCAAATCCAAGTGGCCCGGAAAGCGGCGAGGTAAGATGCCATCGCGGAGGCTCGTACATGGGAGACAGGGAATCCATGCAGGTATTCGCAAGAAACGAAATGTCTCCGAACAAAAAAAGCGACAAAGTTGGTTTCAGATTATGCCGCAACTTTTTAGAAGTGGAAAACGGAGAGTTGAAAGTGGAATAAGGAAAGCGACGGGGAATTGCGTTTAAAGCCACAAGACTCTGTTAGCTTATACTTACATCTTTGTCCAATCTTCAACTTTTATCCAAGGAACTCTTTCAAATTCGCCAACATTGTTTGTAACCACAGTCAAATCATTTGTCATTGCTTGTGCCGCAATTTCCATATCATATGGTCCTATAGGTGTCCCCTTCTTCTCAAGATAGGTTCTGATCAATCCAAAATTTTCCGCGTCATTTGGAGTGAAATTTATAATCCTAAATGGAGAAACAAAGTCCAATACGGCCTGATGTTCTCTTGCTGGATTTTGACTTTTTGCAGCTCCATACTCTAATTCTGCAACTGTAATCACTGATAAATGTAATAGCGACGGAGAATACATTTTTATTCTTTCCCGCAAAAGAGGAGACTTATTTCTAATCAAAAAAATGCAAATGTTTGAATCCAACAAATACATTAAAGACCTGCCCGAACTTGCATTTCTGGTTGATTTCTTCCATCTGCCATAAAGTCATCCGAAAATTCAGAAAAACTTCTATCAAATGCCTCCCATGGATTATCCTTTGGGAAAAGAATGATTGTACTCCCAATTCTTTGAATGCACATTTCATCTTCCTTCAAAGCGAATTCTTTTGGAATACGGACAGCCTGGCTATTGCCATTAGTAAACACCTTCGTATACATCATTTTGGAATCCTCCTAAAAACAAGTATATATCAAGGTGTGTACATTTGTCAAATTTTTTACGGCAAATATTTAAGTGCGCGTAGGCTACGTCCCCTTGTTATGCCCTTTAATCTCCAATAAATTCAAAGCGATTAATGAGAAATAAACACCCACTCGTTATCAGATGAACTATATCTGTATTCATCGTCAAAATTGTATCTAAACCGAATACGATAATATTGAGGAAATTCTGACTCATCGTCACTTAGAGGCTGTTGGCAACTGTATGAAACATAATCATTCCAAATGTCATCATCAGATTTAAAAGTATACCGAACTGTCAGTGGAATAGAAATTGCTGCTAAATAATCTGGAATTAAATCTTCTAATTTGTCTGGAAATTTTTTTTTATCCGAGTAATACCTTTTGATTACGCTTGCAAGAATTTTTATATCTTCAAAAGTCACTTTGTCTAAAATTACAAGCTCAGGGTCATCTATCTTATTAATGAATTTATCCTTTTCAAATGAATCGGAAATTGAGTAATAATAATAATTTTTTTTATCATCATAATTAAGGAACCTTATAGAAAAACATCCTTCACGGTATTTCATCGGCTCAGGATAATATTGGAATGGAACACTGAAACTAAAAAGATTCCATAAACCAGTTCTTGGAATCCTCTTTATATATTTTGGGCGCAACTCTTCCAGTTTATTTGGATAATATCCATTATCTGCGTAATAATTTTCAAGCGCTTCTATGACTTGATTTCCGCGTTCTATGGCTTTTTTTTTCTTTTTTTGTGAATTCAAAATCCCCATCCGTATTTATGGAAGGTGTTTCCGCATAAGCAGCCGTCAGCAAAAAAAATCAAAAAAACAATTTTTTTCATTCTGATTCGAGATGGCATGATTGTCCTCCTTTCAAAGATTGTGGAGTGTTTATTCATAAGCACGTTCAAGAAAATGGACATACTCTTTTAATCCGCTAATATCATTCAGATTTGGATGCTCTTCATAAAAATACCCGAATAATTTTACACGAATAAAATCTGGATCAAGCATTTTTTGTATTAAATATTTTTTTATTTCCTTTTGCTTTATTTTGCTGTCATCCAATTTTTCAATTACAAACAGCATCCTTATCAGAACTTTATCAATAAGGACGTTGCTCATTTCCAATACACCGATTTCAAAATGAGGAGTGCTAATTACATCAGGAGAATTTTTTGTTTTTATAAGATAACCGTCATAAAAATCTATATCAGTTTCCTCAATATTATATAAAATAATTTTATCTATAATTTCCTTTTTTTCTTCTTTTTTTTGCTCTTTGATTATTTCATCAATCCTTTCATCATCAATTCCAGTTTTTCCACTTAATCCGTTTTTTAATTCAAACATGCCTGACATGCTTTTTATCAGGCCATCATTTCCATTGCTTTTTTCTTCTGGAATTACACATTCAACACTACCATCCCTACGGATTCGAATTTGATCAGATACAAAAACATACTTAGGAAGGGGTTTTAAATCCAAGAAAAATTTTGAATTGCCAACCAAAATATACAAAGAGCAGGATTCACTATCATAACGAAGTTCTCCAAATCTTGTATAATAGACATTACCTTGCTCATCCTTAACCTTAAAGAATCCATTGCTCAGAATGGCAATGTCCAAATAAAGGTTTGTCACTTGAACATTACCTTGTGAGAGATTTATTATTCCTTCGCTTTTATCTTTCTCAAAATCAAATGTTCTTTTATAAGCGTGTGTTGAATAATTATATAAATCCTTAATCAGAAAATCATATTCTTCTTCTGGAGAAAGACAATAAACATCAATGCAAAGAAAAAGGAGAATCATTAAAAACAAACTTTTCTTATTCATTTCTTATCTCCACTTTCCACTCGCTCAGAGTCTTTTTCCGTTAAGCTCACCGGGGACGCTCATCGGGTACTCGCCGGTAAAACATCCCTTGCAGAATCCGTAGCTCTTGGGATTGCACTCGCGGCAGGCTTCCATCATTCCCTCGGCAGAAATAAAAGCGAGCGAGTCCGCACCAATCTCCTTGCAGATTTCATCCTCATTGTGGCTTGAGGAAATCAGCTCTCCCCTCGTCGGTGTGTTGATTCCGAAATAGCACGGAAATTTCACTGGCGGAGATGAGACGCGGAAATGGACCTCAGTAGCACCTGCCCTTCTCAAAATCTGCACGAGACGACGGCTTGTTGTTCCGCGGACGATTGAGTCATCAATCACCACGACACGTTTGCCACCGACCACCGAGCGGACCGCATTAAGCTTTACGAAAACCATGTTCTCCCTTTCCTTCTGAGTGGGAGCGATGAAAGTTCTTCCTATATATTTATTCTTGATGATTCCACTCGCGAACGGAATGCCGGCTTCCAAAGCATATCCCTGTGCCGCACTGATTCCAGAATCCGGGACACCGATCACGACGTCGGCAGGTACGGAAGTCTCTCGCGCAAGACATCTTCCCATCCTGACCCTCGCCTCTGTAACAGGGATTCCGTCAATCTCACTGTCGGGACGCGCAAAATAGACATATTCAAAAATACAAGTCCGCTTGGAAGTATGCTCGCCGAATTCAAAGGAAAGAACTCCGTCGTCATTGATTATGACAATCTCACCCGGCTGTATGTCGCGCACAAAAGTTCCGTTTACCGCATCAATGGCACAACTTTCGCTCGCAAGAACCCAGCCGTCATCAACCTGACCGAGACACAGAGGCCTGATTCCGTTAGGATCGCGCGCACCAATCAGGCATTTTTCCGTCATCACCACGAGGGCGAAACTTCCCTTGATTACTTGGATTGTATCGGTAAGAGAGCGCTCAAGCCCCTTCTTGAAAGATTTTGCAATCAGCTTTACGATTACCTCAGTGTCGCTGGAAGAAAGAAAAGTGCAGCCGGAATCCTCAAGCATCTCACGGAGCTGCTCATAATTTACAAGCTGACCATTGTGAGCCACGGCAATCGGACCGAGCTTAGATTTCTGCAACATGGGCTGTGCGTTCTCAAGGCACTGACTTCCTGCCGTAGCGTATCGGACATGACCACAAGCGATGTGACCTGGAAGGGACGTAAGATTTTCCTTATTGAAAACTTCGGCGCAGGTTCCCATGGCCTTATGCATCTTGATGTCACTTCCGTCGCTGACCGCAATTCCCGCGCTGTCCTGACCTCGGTGCTGCAATGCATAGAGCCCGAAATAAGCAAGTGTCGCCGCCCGGTTTTCTGAATCCGGTGAAGCCTCCTGCGTTTTTCCCTTGTTCAGATAAATGCCCACAACTCCACATTCATCGCGGAGCTTATCCTCTTCACACTCGAAATAGCGTTCACTGTCATCTTCCATTTTTTTATCCTGTCATTAAAAAGGAGAATCTTTTCTAGAATTCGTATCCAAGACCACCGTTAGCTTTTGCATCCTCAGCCAATTTTTTGCGGAACGAAAGAAGTTTCTCTTTCAGCTCAGGATATTTTACCGCAAGAATTTCCACAGCAAGATAAGCCGCATTTTTTGCGTTTCCAATTCCAACCGAAGCGACCGGAATCTGCGGAGGCATCTGAACCACGGAAAGAAGCGCGTCCATTCCGCCAAGTCCGTTTGACTTACCGGGAGTCACACACTCAAGAGGAACACCAACGACAGGAAGAACAGTATGACCGGCAATCACACCTGGAAGAGCGGCACTCAGACCGGCACCGGCAATAATCACCTCAAATCCGTCTTTCTCAATTTCACGGATTGTCTGAACCAAAAGTTCCCCTGCCCTGTGAGCAGAAATGACGAATGCCTTGTACTCAACGCCAAATTCAGCAAGGACATCCGCGGCCTTTTTCATTGTCTCGGCATCTGATTTTGAACCGAAAAAAATTGCAGCTTTCATATTTCAAATCTACCACATGCAAGTTTTTTTTTCAAGTGGAAAATCTTTTCACTTTCCACTCTCCACTTTCAACTTTCCACTTTACAGGGTGTCGTACATATCAAGAATCTTTGAAAGCTCCTCGTCGGGATTTTTCCACCATGCGCTTGACCAGATTCTGAAGATTTTCCATCCGCGGTTCTCAAGGAATTTCTGCCTGTGCAAATCGCGCTCCCTCACCGATGATTTCTTCGCATAAAGCCGTCCGTCGCACTCAAGACCGATTACATAGCGTCCGTTTTTCTTCAATGCAAAATCAATTGAGTAACCGCCGATTCCCACGTTGCGGTCAAAGTCGATGTTTTCTTCCCTGAGTTTGTTTTCAAGCTCCTCCGTCAGAACAGATGAAGTCTTTTGCTCCGACTCCGACGCGGCTTCTTCATCCGAGAACGAATGCAGAATGTCCATAGCAAGCGACTGTCTTCCGTCACTCACCGCAGAGGCATATTCCAGATATTTTTTCAAAATGAACGGGCCCGGATTTTTCAGTCCCTCGACCTTCAACGCGGAAGGATCGAAACTTACAACAATGTGAACCTGTTTTTTTGCGCGGCTGATTGCGACATTAAGACGGTTCTCACCTCCCGCCTGATTCAGCCATCCGAAGTTCTGCACGAACTTTCCCTTTTCATTTTCCGCATATCCAATGGAGAATATGATTATGTCTCGCTCGTCTCCCTGCACGTTCTCAATGTTCTTTACGAAAAGTCCCACGTCCTCTCCGTTTTCCACGCGTGAAGATTCAGACAAAACCTGCGATGCGAATTCGCTGTCGTTGCGGCACTCACGGTCAATCAAATCTTCTATTAAATCACGCTGACTTGAGTTGAATGTGATTATGCCGATTGTCTCGTTTTCCTCTCTCGTCGCAAAAATCTCCTTGAGCTGAGACACAACTTCCTGCGCCTCAACAAGATTCTGCCGCTTGTCCCAGATTGCGTTCTGCATACGGTGCACGATGATTGGAGGACGCTCGGAGGTGGAGACATCGGGAGAGACAAAAAGTTTTCCGCCATAGAACGCATAGTTTGAGAAAGCAATGAGCTCCTCGTACTTTGAGCGGTAGTGGAAATTCAGCAGAGTGTCATCATATTTATATTTCGCAAGATCCAAAAGACTCTCTTCCTCAAGTGCCGCCGCAATCTCCTCGTCTTCGGCAAGATCATCCTCATCAATGGAGATTCTTCCGGTTCCAAGGCTTGAAGGACGTAGCTGTTTCTGGTCTCCCGCAATCACGACTTTTTTAGCACGGAGGATTGACGGGATTCCTTTTTCAACATACATCTGCGAGGCCTCGTCAAAAATCAAAAGATCAAACACACCGATCTGCAGCGGAATGATTTCAGAGACAACCTCTGGAGTAAGAAGCCAGATTTTCACAGCCTTAAAAAGCTCGAAGTCAAATTTTGAGACGAATTTATTTACGCTCATCTTGCGCTTGGACTCAATGGCACGAAGCACGTCGCTCTTTCTCTTCGACTGGTTCAAAACATCCAGACTTTCGGAAAGCTTTGACTCAAGAAGTTTTTTCGTGAGCTGTTCCTTCTTGTCGATTCCGTCTGAAATCCGTTTTAATGTTGCCGTAAATCTTTCCACCTTCAAAAGAGTGTCCCTGTGCTTGGTCTCGAAGTTCATCAAGTGATGACGCAGGATGAAAGTAAAAATCTCGTCACTTGTCTTCTGCAAGGAATTATCGTAATCCCTCCTGAGATTCTGCATCGCATTGAAATATGACTTTTCCTCGCCCGACAAACTCTGGTACGAAGGCAGGAGTCCGTAATATTCGGTGTAATGCTCGCTTCCCTCAGTGAAATCCTCAGGAGAATTCATGAGCACACTTATGGTGTCTTTGCCAACGTTCGTAAAACATTCACGCGCAAAATTCTTCACATCCTTTTTTGTATGCGAGGAATCGAAAAGCTTGGCGAAAAAATTTTTCTTTCTGAACTCAACGACTCTTTCAAAAAGGGACTGCCATTTAGTACGCAAGTGCTGTATCTCAAAATCGGTAATCGCGGGATTCATTTTTGAAAGCCACGGGAATGTTTTATCAAGCTGAGTGAATGCATCGGTTTTCTGAAGTATGGTCTCGTCCCTGAAAGTGTCCCTGCATTTTTCCACGGTTTTAAAATCAGCGGAAAGCAAATCGGAATGGATGTACTGTTTCAGTTTTTCATCCTTCGCAAGCTCATCTTGATTTGTGTAATCCCTTCGCGGGCAAAGAGAATAAAGCTTGTACGGCTCGATTCCGAATTCATCCTTGGTATAAAGCTCGTCGGCAATCTTCTCAAAATTCTCGCACTCACCGTCAATCTCGGCAGAGATCAGATTTGAGGATTCCTTCATGGAGTCGGTAAACGGAGGAGTGTTGATCAAACGCTGCATCTGATCATAAAAAAGATTCTTGTTGTTCACATCATCAATCAGCAGGGCGAACTTTGACAAATCACCGAGACGCGAATAGACAACATCAAGAGCGGTCTTTTTTTCAGAAACCATGAGGACAGTTTTTCCGGCGGATGCGGCATGGGAAATAAGGCTCGTTATGGTCTGTGATTTTCCAGTTCCTGGCGGTCCCTCAATCACAAGCTCGTCCTTTACGTTTATCATGTTCAGGACTTTTTCCTGAGAGCTGTTCAAGTCGTTGATGTAACGGAGATTGCTTTCAAAAATTTCTGGATCCGCAATCTTTTCAGACTCAGGCACTCCCTCGATTTTTTCATTCAGCAAATCATTCAGCAGCGTGTTGATATTGCCCTCATCCGCAATCTTCTGAAAATCCTTTTGTATGGAAGAAGAGCAGATCGGGAAGTTTCCTATGACAAGCGAGTTCTCAAGATAAAGCTCGCCGGGAGAGAATTTCGGGAATGTGTCTGATGTGTAGTCCACGAATTTGTGAAGCAATTCCTCATCCGCATTTTCCTTAATTTCCAAATCCGCCGCATGGAAAAATTTCTGGATATCCGCGAAAAATGTCGTCCTGTCAATCTCATCGATTTCTGCGGCTGGAAGAGCTTTGTTCACACCGTTGGTTTTGAAATACGCGAGGATCAGAGTCGTGTTGTAAAAAATGTCACGGTTTTTGTCCAGAGAAAGTTTTATGCTCGTCGGGCTGCGGTCCTCAATCACCGGGAAGAGAGCAAGAGGCGCACGGATTTCAAATTCCTCACCGGGCAATTTTCCCTTCACAAAAGGATACGCGATGAAAAGATTGTTCTGTCCCTTGTCCCTGAGCACACGGTTTGACGCACGTAAAAGTGTCGTGAGCTTTTTGAACTTCTCCTCGTCCTTTATGTTCGCGACCTCAATCTTTCTTCCGGCACCAAAAATAATATCCATTGGATCGTGATCGGGACTGTACAAATCAACCGCACTTTTGCTGTAGAGTTTCGTAAGGAAAAGAAGAGGATTGCGCCGGCTGATGTTCACAAGTTTTTTCTCAAGCTCCTTCAGTGTTTCCAGAACCGACTTGTTGATGGACACTTTTGTAAATCCGCTTCCCTGCACGGTTCGCTCGTATCGGTTGATCACGCGGATAAACTGCTCGGCATAATTGTCGATGAATGATTTTCCAATTCCCGGTATGCGCTCAAAATCAGAGACCTTAAGCGGAACAAGAGCCGCAATTGATTTCAAAGTCTCATCATTACAGACAACCGGTATTCTTCCTTTTTCACTCGAATCTTTTATATGCTGCCTGAGTTTTACAAGCTCTTCGTAAAGTGCGGTATTTTCTTCCATCTTATTCCTCCGTCACGGACTATTTTTTATTTTTTTTATCTTCCCAAAGAGAAAGAACCTGATCTTTGAATTTGTTTCCCCTGTCGAATTCATTTGTGAACATTCCGAATGAAGTCGCACCCGGTGAGAACACAACAGGAATCTCCGCATCACCTTTGAAAAATCCGAATGCCCTCTGCGCGTTCTCGTCCTCCAAATCCGCCTTGAAAGATTCAAGAAGTCCCTCAAGCGAAGTGTACGGCCCATTGAAGTCTATGGAATTCTCCTTAAGGAGCGGCACAAATTTTTCAGTACCCGTACCCGCAAGAAGATAGATTTTTCTCGGACGATTTTTTTTGTAAACAGGATCCGTGAGCGTTTCCATGAGCGGTGAAAAATCAAGCCCCTTGTCTGTGCCTCCGCAAATCAAAATGACACGATCACCGAATGCCTTTATTGCAGCCGCAGTCGCTTCGGGAACAGTCGCGCACGTGTCGTTGTAAAAACTCAATGCGATGCCGCTTGCAGGAACAGTCATCCTGTGGAAATTCTCAAGTCTGTGCGGAAGTCCCTGCCACTTTCCGAGGATATTCGTAATCTGCTCAGGAACCACATGCATCAGGCACATAGCCAGAGCCGCGTTGAGTACATTTGTCTTCATGTGCTCGCCCGGAACCAAAAGATTTCCCATCACTTTTTTTACATTCTCATGTTTTTCCGCTGACGCTCTGTTCAAGAATTTTTCGGGAAGACGGACGAATCCGGACATAAATTTTTCACCTGATTCAATTCTTTGGAACGCGCCATAAACTTCCGGCGGCAAGGATGACTTACTGTAACGAAGCACGGTTCCCTTTGTCTCGGACGCAAAAAGATCACCCCAGCTGCAGCATCCCTCCTTGGGTGTCGCCGTTTCTTTCAGGTAATCATCGTCATCGTAACCGACAATAGTAAAATCATCCGCGTCCTGATCGGCATAGATGAGCCTTTTGTCCGCAACATAAGAGTCCATGTCACCGTACCAATTCTGATGGTCGGGAACAATTTTCGTTATGATTGCAATTTTCGGCTTGAGTACTTTTCTTCCACGCAAATCAGCGAGCTGCCAGCTTGAGAGTTCCAGCACAACGGGAGTCGTACCGTCCGTCTCTTCCAAAAAAGTAAGCGGACTTACCGTGATGTTTCCACCAAGGAAGGTTTTGAATCCCGCATGCTCAAGTCCGTAGTGGATTGCGCTGACGGTCGAACTTTTTCCCTTGCTTCCAGTAACGGCAATAATCGGAGCCTTAGTAAAATGGAGGAAAATGCTCAGGTCGGTCTCAATCGCTTTTGCCGCGCTGAGATATGCATTGCCCTGAATCTTCACGCCGGGATTTTTTATCACACAATCTGCGTCGGTAAAATCTTCCATGCGGTGCTGTCCCAGAACATAAGAGAGCCGGGACTTATCCAGAGACTCATCCTCCGCAAGCCGCTTCAATGTGGGAGCAAGATCCACGGCAGATTTCATGTCGGTGACAGTTACGAAAGCCCCGTGCTTCAGGAAAAAGCGAACACATGCCTCTCCCCCGCCGTTCAGTCCGAGTCCCATCACCGTGATTTTTTTTCCGGCAATGTCATCAAGAGATTTGAAAAAACATCCCTCAGGATAAACATGTGCGTCCATCTTTTCCTCCATTGGTAATATATTACCTATCTTTCCACCCTAAGATTTTCCCTTGCCCCGAAACGTGAGACCGCCTCGTTGAAAAGAAGCTCAAGCAGATTGGAAAAATCAAGTCCGAAGCTTTCGCACATTTTTGGGAACATGCTGATTTTTGTAAAGCCCGGAATGGTGTTGATTTCATTCAGATAAATTTCGCCGCTCTTTCTGTCGATGAAAAAATCCACGCGGGAAAGTCCAGAGGCATCAACCGCAGCATAAGCTTTTTTCGCAGTCTCACGGATGTACTCAAGTTTGTCATCACTGAGCAGAGCGGGTATCTTCAACTCGGCTCCATCGGGATCATTGTACTTCGCGTCGTAATCATAGAAAACATGCTTGGGAACAATCTCGCCGGGGCCATACGCTTTCAATACTGTGTGAACTTGGGACGGATCTTCGGTAACGGAATTTCCTGTCACAGAGCACTCCACTTCCCTTGCGTCAATTGCTTTTTCAATCAGCACTTTGTTGTCCCATCCGAACGCTTCCATCATCGCGTAGGAAAGCTCCTTCATTGTCTCAGCCTTAAACGCACCGTCGCTTGAACCTGCGGAACATGGTTTTACGAAGAGAGGAAATTTCAGCTCATCAACGGCTTTCTGAATCAATGCGTCGTAACGGCGGCTGTCATTCACATCGGAACGTCTCACGCAAATATAGGGAACCACAGGAAGGCCAGCTTTTTCCCAAAGGATTTTTGTCTGCACTTTGTCCATGGTCGCGGCTGATGAAAAGACTCCGCATCCCACGTAAGGCACACGGGCCATTTCCAAAAGTCCCTGCACGGTTCCGTCCTCGCCGAATGTTCCGTGGAGCACAGGGAAAACAACGTCGCACGGAATCTTTTTTCCACCGGCGACAAAAGCTCCCTCGGTACCACCGCCCGGGATAACGGAAACACGGTTCTTCTCATCCTCATTTATGGAAAGCACAGTCTCAGGATTTTTTTTCAAATCATCAAGCACGCCTTCATCCTGCAAAAACCATCCACCGTCCCTGGCGATGGAAATCAATCTCACGTTGTGCTTTTTATCCACGTTGCGGGCAACAGCCGAACAGCTCATCAAAGAAATCTCGTGCTCTCCTGAGCGACCGCCGTATAACAAAACAACATTCATATCAAAACCTCAATTCCAAATTTTCAATTCTAAATTTTCAAAATCCCATTTCCTCAAGGGCTTTGTTCGCCTCGCTGATTTCGTCATAAGGCATAACGTAATCCCTGTAGATGATGGAATTCTCGTGTGACTTTCCCAGGAGCAGAACGATGTCATCTTTTTGTGCAAGTGAAAATGCACGGCGGATTGCCTTTGGTCGGTCGGGCTCAAAAATCAGGTTCTCACCGTCTTTCTTTCCAACTTTGCGAGCACCCTCCGCAATCATCTCAAGAATCTCAAGGCTGTTTTCCTGTCTGGGATCCTCGTCGGTCAAAATCACGATGTCACAAAATCTTGCGGCGACCTCACCTTGCAGGGGTCTCTTTTTTATGTCACGCTCACCGCCTGAACCAAAGACGCAAATCATCTTTCCGGTGCATCTTCTTCTTACCGGCGGGAAAATTGTCTCGAAGGATGAGGGTGTATGCGCGTAATCCACAATCACCTCGAAGGGCTGCTTTCTGTCGATTACGGTCATGCGTCCTTTTACCGGCACAAGTTTTTCAACGAGCGGCGAAAGTTCCTCAAGGCTTTTTCCAGTGGTTCCATGTACGGCAAGAAGCGAGGCCATGATGTTGTACGCATTGAACGCACCCGGCAGAGGAGCCTTTACGTGAATGACACGGTTTTCATCTCCGAGTGAGGTACGGTCCTCGAAGCGATTGATGCTGAACGTGAGACCGAATCTTGCGGATGCGATGTTGCGGGCAGAAAGATAGGGCATGTCATCGGGAATCAATGGAAGCGGATTTACCTCGTTCTCATTTTCACCGGACATTTTTCCGGCCTTGCCCTCGGACGTAAAACCGACGACTTTTTTCTTTGTGCATGACGCGAAATATGCCGCCGCCGGGTCCTCAAGATTTACGATTCCGAATGACGGCACCTTGGTCTCTTTTCCATTCAGGATTTTCAGATGCTCGTGTTTGTCCAATGCCCTGAAAAGATTCGCCTTGTCGGATTTGTACTGCTCGTAGGTTCCGTGGAATTCAAGATGCTCCAGAGTCACGTTCATAAAAAGAGCGCAATCAAAAAGCACGTCTCCCAATCTGTTTGTCCTTTCTGAAAGTCCGTGCGACGAAGATTCGACGACCGCGTGAGTGCATCCGTTTTGAAGCATCTCATAAAGTTCCCTCTGCACAATCGGGGCCTCGGGTGTAGTCTGATGCTGTGGATTTGCAATCGCCTCACCGCCAAGGGAATACTGCACGGTGGAAATGAATCCCGCCTTGATTCCGGAGAGACGGAGCAGCTGCCAGATAAAAGATACCGTGGATGATTTTCCCTCGGTTCCGGTCACTCCATACACCACGAGATGCGACGAAGGATTGTCGTAAAAAGCCGATGAGATTGGAGACATGGCGAAACGGGAGCTCTTCACTTTTATGAACGCAACCTGATTTCCGCTTTTTTTCACGGCGGCATCAATGGCCTTTTTCTCATCAAAATCAAACTCATCCTGGAAGACTACGGCACGCGCACCTTTTTCCACGGCCTGAGGAATGAATCGGTTTCCTGTCGTATGGGTTCCGGGAAGAGCGAAAAACAGGGAGCCCTCGGAGACTTCCCTGCTGTCAAACACAAGATTCTCAATGTTTATGGAAGATGAAAGCTTTCCCGCGTCCGATTCGGGAACAGGAGTGGATCCATCCTGCAAAACGAGTTTATGCTCAATGCGTGAATGCACAAGGCAAAAAAGCAATTTATCCAATGATTTAATCATAATGGCAAATTGTACTATTTATTGAAGAAACTTTCAATAGATGGCTGTCGTGCTTTAATCCTTCAGATTCTTCCTTGGCTCGCCCCATCCTCCGAGATAGCGTCCGTCGATTGACTCGTAGGTGTTTTCGCCGCATGTCAGGACCGGAGCCGCTTTTTTGAGACGCTCGATGAAAGGCACGTTTTTGTCAGCAAGGCTTTCCTCAATGGAGACATTGCAAATCTCGCAGACGAACAAATCGGAGCTTCCTACAAGGTGGATTTCCTTCTGAACCTTCAGCTCATACGTCACAGGACTTTCGGCGATTGTCGGAACATCAAGCACCTTGCCCTGCTCCACCGTGGGCTTGAGCTTCATCTTGTCCTTTACGTTTCTTCCCGAGGTCGTGCCGTAATAATCCGCAAGCGGAAGCAATTCCTCGGTCACAAGATTCGCGGAAAACACGCCGTTTTTCCTGATAAGATCCTTCGTCAGCTTGTCCTCGCCGATGCATGCCATAACGCCAAGATGCGGTCCGTCCTTGCCCTCAGTGTGAACATAGCTGAACCAGCAGAACAAACCGAAATCGGGAGTGCCGTCTTCTTTTTTTGTGCCGTACAAAAACAATGTCTGCGGACAAAAATCATTGCGAAAATTGTTGTTTACCTTTGCCATTTCTCTCTCCTAAAATGTTAGTTATCACATCACGCTATTTGCGAACAAACCATGCACACGCCCTCAACCATAGCCTCATGTTCAAGGGGGGCAATGCGCGCGTAAAGGGTCTCAGGTGTGTCGCCGGGAAGGACGGGAACTTTTTTCTGCACGAGGATTTTTCCTGTGTCGCATCCGGAATCAGCAAGATGAACTGTACATCCGCTCTCCTTTTCACCGGCAGCAAGGACAGCCTCATGCACATTGTGTCCCCACATTCCCACGCCGCCGAATTTCGGAAGAAGCGCAGGATGAAGATTTACTATGCGTCCGTCGTACTCAGTGACAATCTCACCGGCAAGCACGGAAAGATATCCCGCAAGCACAATCACATCTATATTATGCTCACGGCACAGTGGAAGAATCGCATTTGAAGTGGCAAGTCTCTTTTCGTCACGGTCGGCTGCCTTTGCTCTCTCCGCTCCCATCACGGAATAGGGGCTCCGTATCTCGGAAGGAATCCCGGCGGATTTTGCCCTCTCAAGCGCATAGGCATTTTTCGTGCTGCTCACCACAAGCGCGACATGGAAGGGACAATCCTCATGCGATTTCTCGTAATCAATAAGGGCCTGAAGATTTGTTCCGCCTCCGCTTACTAAAACTGCGATGTTTTTTTTCATCCCGTGCTCCAAAATCAGTCGTAGAACTTGGTCATCTCACGGCTGCCCTTAAGCTCGCCCTTGATTGCCTTTTCGCTGTGTCCGACATATCCGATTTCATAAGCCTTCATGTCGGGGATGCCGGCCTTGTGATATTTCTTCGCGTTCTTGTTGAACATCTTGAGGATTTCAGGAGCATCCTTTTTGCTTACGGCAAGGACGAATCCGATTCCCATGTTGAAGGTCGCATAGACGTTCTTCGGATCTGCACCACGGCGGACAAGCTCGTCAAAGATTGAGGGGACTTCCCAGCTGTTGTTTTTGATCATGGCAATCAGCTGCTTTTTTCCTTCGGCAGCGACGGGGAACATGCGGGGAACATTCTCGTAGAATCCGCCTCCCGTAACATGAACCATTCCGTGCACGGACGAGCGGTATTTTTTCAGGACTTCCATTACGGGCTTTACGTAAATGCGTGTGGGTGTGAGAAGGACTTCACCGATGCTCTTTCCGGTTTTCTTTCCGTTCTCAAGATAGGGCTCGTTAAAATTCTTCACGAGGCGGCGGATAAGTGAATAACCGTTTGAGTGAGTTCCGGTTGAAGAAAGACCGATGAGCACGTCACCTTCTTTTACCTTGCGTCCGTCAATGATATCAGACTTGTCAATCACGCCGACTCCGAATCCTGCGAGGTCGTATTTTCCCTCGTCATAAAAATCGGGCATCTCGGCGGTCTCTCCACCAAGGAGCGCGCATCCGCTTTCAATGCATCCGTCGGTGACTCCCTTCACGAGAGAGGCGGCAATCTTTGAGTCAAGTTTTCCACATGCGATGTAGTCAAGGAAAAATGATGTCTGAACGCCGGAACAAAGGATGTCGTTTACGCTCATGGCAACGCAGTCAATTCCAACCGTGTCGTACTTTTTCAGCTGAAAGGCAATGTCCAGCTTTGTGCCAACGCCGTCGGTTCCGCTCACCATCACGGGATTCTTCATCCCTTTCGGCACCGCGAACATTCCGTTGAAAGCTCCAAGCTCAGTAAGCTGTCCCGGTATGCGGGCCCTCTGAGACTCTTTCTTGTACTTGTCCACGGCCTTGTAGCCCTCATTCACATCAACACCGGCTTTCTTGTAGTCAATTGTGCCTGCCATTTTCCGCTCCTCCATTCTGAACGTATTCGCAAAGGTATTTCCCACGCGAAAGATTCTATCATATTATGGAAAATAAATAAAGAGGGGGTGCCCCAAACAAGGGCAAACGTATGAGGAAACATCGGAAACATCAGTTTTCCGAAGCACCACATCTTTTTTATACAGCAATTGCCTCGTGCAGATATAAAACAAATTCAGTAACCGGACCTACATTTCCATCGAACAGTTCCGTAAAATCCAAAGATTTGAACGGATCATCTTTAATAAGATTCTTAACTTCGATATCTCCATTCTGAAGAACGAATGTCACAATCTGGTGCAAAAACTCTTCCTGTGCTGGATTGAAATTATATTTTGAAAGATATTCTCCCAAGAGTTTTGTTACCGCTTCCGGATTCATTCCGACAATCCTTCGGACAAAAACTCCAAGAGGAGCGCCTTCGGAAATAGCGTCGTAATCTGACTGTGAGCCAAGTTCCTCACAAAGAATGTGCTGCAAATCCTGAATGTCTTTTTCATTCAAGGGCTCAATATTCTTGATTTTGTTTACCGCCTCGCAATCTGTTGTTTCTGCTAGGTAATCAATTACTCTCTGCTTATAGTTCTTGAACTGAGGATTGATATGCTTTCCGTCTTTTTCAATCACCTCATCTTTGAAATTTGTTTCAACGGCCTGCTTTTTAGGAGCATCCAGATATTTTATTAAATCACGTACCTCTGTCCGCACCAATTCTAATTTTGAAACTGTTACTTCCGCCCAGAATTCTGTTGAAAGGAAAGTTTTTAGAATTTCAGATTTGACCTTGATTTCAGGGATTGTCTGCATTTCAAGCAGCTGGGAAATAATCGTAGTGACTTTCTGAAGTGGCTTGCTGTAATCTTCTTCTCCCGTCAAATGAGAAAGCTCAATGTTGAACATCCAGACATCAAATACCTTCGCGCTGGATTCCCCGCCAATCGGGTCAATCAGAGGAGTTATAACTTTCTTGATTTCTGCAAGCATCAAGGGCGTAACGTAATCCCATGTCTTTGTCTCAGAATATTTTTCCACTTCCTTTAAATTATAGCGGACATTGATGTGGTTTTTGTCAAGATTCTGAATCAGAGAAACAATTTCTCCTTTCCATTTCTCGTAAAACTTAACATGCTCCTCATTTTCCTGATGCTCGCGTTTCTGGAGTTCATAAACCATGTCCAATTTGAGCTCAAAAATCTTCTGCGAAAGATTCAAACCGCCGCCTGTAATTTTTCCTTTTGGATTTATGTCGAAGAAATCAAAATTGTCACAGAAATCAAAAATATA
>JAEEGL012936224.1_pt1 | contig 41754 bp, 31 predicted proteins | sample 9134231 | NCBI WGS metagenome assembly JAEEGL01 (sample SAMN16246548, study PRJNA631951) | gut metagenome | biome: gut microbiome; feature: rumen; material: fiber-attached | host: Bos | place: Iran: Karaj | collected 2018-10
AATGTTGAAAGAACTTCAGAAACCATTCGAAAGTGCATGGAAATTGCTTCAGAATCTACGCAGGTTCAATTAGCAGATGTCCTGAAAGATTTGTGTCACCTTAATGCTGCCAAAGACACCGAAAATAAGGGCTTCATCTCAACAGAAACTATGAAGTATATGGTCTGTGGCATCAGTGCCGCAGCTTTGACAGCGGGACTACTTGGCGTTGGAATCGGTTTTGGCCTTAGGATTCCCATCCCCATCAAATTCAAGTAAAACAAAAATAACGTTCCAATCAGTAGTTTCATTCCTGTTGGACCAGTATCACCCATTAAAGACAGAGAAGAACCTGCTGACAAATAACAATACCAAATATGAACAGGAGAGAATGGCCTATGTGTGAATTTAATCAAATCATCGGATATAAGTCCGTCAAAGAGGAACTGGAATGTTATTGTGACACTATGAAAAACCCAGACAAATATAAAGCCTTCGGAGTAAAAGCCCCCCGCGGAGTCCTTCTTTATGGCAAACCCGGGTTAGGAAAGACCTTATTTGCCGAATGTTTTGCCAAGGAAAGCGGATGCACCGTTTATACCATCCGAAAACAGTATTCTGACGGTAAATTCCTGGACTATATAACGAATACTTTCCAGGAAGCGAAAGACAATGCGCCCTCCGTTGTAATACTTGATGACCTGGATAAATTTTCAAATTCCGACTTTACTTACCGCAATACCGATGAATATGTGGCAGTACAGGCAGGTATTGATTCCTGCCAACAACATGATGTCTTTGTCTTTGCCACAGCAAACTCCATTGATTTTCTCCCGGATTCTTTGCTTCGTGCCGAGCGTTTTGACCGTGTGATTGAACTTAACCCCCCCACGGCAGAAGAGGCAAAACTGATTCTATCGGGTTATCTGCAAAGAATTAATCTCGATTCTGATGTGGATATGGAAGAACTGACCACCCTACTAAGTGGAAAAACGTGTGCAGAGCTTGAAAAAGTAATCAATGACGCCGGAATTTCCGCCGCTTTCTCCGGAAAAGATAAAATCGGACAGAAAGAACTATTTGATGCATGTATCAAACTGATTGCCGGCGAACCCGATTCTATGGATCCGCCCAAAGGAGAAATCGCCCAATTGATAGCGATACATGAGGCTGGTCATGCAGTTGTATCCGAGTTTTGGAAACCCGGAAGTGTCAATCTGGTCTCCATTGCCGGAGCTGGTTATGGACAGAGCGGTATTACTTCCAAAATAGGCGATTATAAATCAAATTCGATGGAAGACCTGATATCTGAAGTATCTACCCTTCTTGCCGGCAAAGCTGCCGCGAAAGTACTTTTGGGTGCGGAAGACACTGGTTGCAGCAATGATATCCGAAATGCATACAATCTGCTTAATTGGGCTATATCATCCCTTTGTTGGAGCGGTTTTGATACCATCATGCATGGACACGACCCTTCCAACTTCAGCAAAGATAACCGGGATGAGGAAATCAGCGAAAAAATGGAAGAGATTTACCGCACAACAGTAGAGATTATCTGCGAGAATCATGCTCTTGTGCAAAAGGTTGCGGATGCACTATTGGCCCAAACCACAATTACATATAAGGAACTCCGAACGATGATTCACGAAGTGGGTTGGGATAGTTCGTATATGGAAGAAGAAACAGCAGAATTGGAATTCCACAGGAAAAACAAACAGAAACGGAGGGCAAGTAAAAATGAGGCAAAAAAGAAAAAATCGGCATAATAATCAAGCAGCAGAGTTTCCAACTATTCCAGAATATGCTCATCGTCCGGATCTCAGAAATACAGCGACTGACATGGTCGAAGTCCCCGACTACCAGCTAGAAACGGATAATCTGGTAGCAAAAAGACAAACGGAAATCAAGAAGATCAAACATATTAACCGTCTATGTCTGATTGCACCGATAGCGGCATCGCTTGGTGTATACTTCTACTTTTCATTTAAGGGATATCCCAATAATGAAATAAGGACCGTTATTTTCCTCAACAGCTTGGTGGCTATGATGTCGTGGCTTATTCATATGATTTGTTCAATGAAAGCAGACAAAATAGAAGAGCAGGAAAAATAGCTAATCGCACCGTGTCCAAACGGCCCGGCTTTTCAAAGCATTTCCATGTAAGTATCTTTTATCATATATGGCAATATTTCGGATGGATTCGTTTTAGGAGATTAAGCGGAAATAAGTGCCTGTCACTTTTGGGTCAAAAGTGACAGGCACTTTTAATGCAAAAGTGACAGGCACCCATTTGACAGAATAGGGAAAAACAGATATAATTTACCGTGCTATCACGCTAATATGCTAACGCACTACTATGATAAAGTGACAACAAAGCCGAAATCGTTTAAAATGAACAGCGTTTGTGATAACGAAAGTATAATTGGAAATGTCCAAAAATCATTCACTACGGAGGATAATATGATATCACTGCTTCATACACCGGACGGTGTTCGCGATTTATACGGAGAGGAACTAACACAGAAAAAACAGCTTCTTAAAAGCATCAATAATACGATTAAACTTTACGGATTCGAAATGCTCGATACGCCGGCATTTGAATATTTTGATGTATTTTCAAAGGATATCGGAACGATTCCTTCCAAAGATTTATATAAGTTCTTCGATAAAGAAGGAAATACCCTGGTATTAAGACCGGACTTTACGCCGTCGGTTGCCAGATGTGCAGCCAAATATTTTCCGGATGAAACCCTGCCGCTTCGTTTCTGTTATGAGGGAAACACTTTTGTAAACACATCGGAATTACAGGGAAAATTAAAAGAAACTACCGAAATCGGCGTGGAACTGATTAATGATGATTCGATTTATGCCGATGCCGAAGTATTAAGACTCGTAATCGAAAGTCTCAAAAATGTCGGAATGAAGGATTTCCAGATCAGTATCGGGGAAAGCAATTATTTTAAAGGCATCTGCGAGGAAGCAAAACTTGATGAAGAGACGGAAATGACATTAAGAGATTATATTTCTTCCAAGAATTTCTACGGTTCCCGTCAGTTTTTATCGTCTCTTGAAATTGATGATAAGGTACTAGGGGCCATCGAAAGCATTTCGAAGGTTTTTCTGCCGGTCAAAGATTTAAAGGAACTGCTCGGAAAGACCACGAATGAACGATCGAAAAATGCCATCAGCCGTCTGATTAAAATCAACAGTCTGTTAGCACTTTCCGGATATGAGCGGTATGTTACCTACGACCTTTCGATGCTTAGCAAGTATCATTATTATACGGGAATCATTTTCTCTGCCTATACCTACGGTGTCGGCAATCCCATTGTAAAGGGTGGACGTTATGACGGGCTTTTGGAGAAGTTCGGCAAAAAGGCTCCGTCGGTCGGATGTGTTTTTAAAATCGACGAGATCCAGACCGCACTTCGGAGAACGGGACTGAAAACGGAAGAGAAAGAACCCGTAAAAAAGGCGGTTGTCTATACGGAAGAAAATTATGAAAAAGCACTGCACAGCGCGGAGGAACTGCGTGCGCAGGGAAGCAGCGTTCTTTTGATTCTTCGCGACGGAAACACTTCCCAGTATGAATATGAGAAGATGCTTCAGGCTCAGAACTGCGAAGTATTATTTTACGATTAATTGTAGGCAAAGTTTGTTTATGAGAAAAGTTACGATTTTGACATTTTTTAAGAGATTACAGAAATAGAGAATATAAAGGATAAAGACATGGAAAACGAAGAAAAATACCTTGTTTTTGCGCTCTGCAAGGGGCGTCTTGCATTAAAGACACTGGAACTTTTAGAAGAAATCGGAATTCACTGCGAGGAAATGAAAGACAAAAATACCAGGAAGCTGATTTTTGTCAATGAGGAACTGAAACTGAAATTTTTCTTGTCCAAAGGACCCGATGTGCCGACCTATGTGGAATACGGTGCCGCGGATATCGGAGTTGTCGGAAGCGACATTATTTACGAGGAAAACCGCAGAGTATATGAAGTGCTCGACTTAGGCTTCGGCAAGTGCCGTATGTGCGTATGCGGACCGCAGAGCGCGAAGGAGCTTTTGTCGCACCACGAGCGAATCCGTGTGGCAACCAAATATCCGGCGATTGCCAAGGATTATTTCTTTAATACAAAGAACCAGACCGTGGATATCATTAAATTAAACGGATCCGTGGAACTCGGCCCGATTGTCGGACTTTCCGATGTGATTGTGGATATTGTTGAGACCGGATCGACTCTTCGTGAAAACGGACTGGATGTCCTTGAAACCGTCTGCCCGATTTCGGCAAGGGTGATTGTCAATCAGGTAAGCATGAGGATGCAAAACGAAAGAATCTGTGCTATTATAGATAAGTTAAGGGAGCATATTGCGAGGGAAGAGGAAACAAATTCATGAACAAATTAATTCTTGACGAAAATAACATCAAAGACGTACTCGATGAGTTGATCAAAAGAAGTCCGAATCACTACGGCGAATTTGAAAATATCGTAAATACAATCGTAAACGATATTCGCACAAACAAAGACCGGTCGGTTTTTGAATATACGAAGAAATTCGACAAATTCGATTTAAATGCGGACAATATCCGCGTAACAAAAGAGGAAATCGAAGAGGCTTACGCGAGTCTGGACGGCGAATATATTGCGATTATGAAGGAGGCTTTCGAAAACATCAAGAGTTTCCATGAACTTCAAAAGCGCAACTCGTTTATTAAAACTTACGATAACGGAAGCATTCTGGGACAGCGTATTACGCCGATTGAAAATGTCGGAGTCTATGTACCCGGCGGAAAGGCGGCGTATCCTTCGTCTACACTTATGAATATCGTACCTGCGCTGGTTGCGGGATGTCCGCATATCATCATGTGTACGCCTCCGAACGCGGAAGGAAAAGTCAATCCCGGAACGCTTGCGGCTGCAAAAATAGCCGGAATTACGGAAATCTATAAAGTCGGCGGAGCACAGGCAATTGCCGCCATGGCATTCGGAACCGAATCGATTCCGAAGGTGGATAAGATTGTCGGACCCGGTAATATTTTTGTTGCACTTGCCAAGAAGAATGTATACGGATATGTATCAATCGACTCAATCGCCGGCCCTTCGGAAATCCTTGTTTTGGCCGACGAGACAGCGAATCCGAAATATGTAGCCTGCGATTTAATGAGCCAGGCGGAGCATGACGAGATGGCATCGGCCATTCTTGTTACCACGGATGAAAAACTCGCCGATGAGGTAATCGTGGAAGTGGAAATGAAGGTTCCTTTTGCGAAAAGAAAGGATATTCTGGAAAAATCCTTAAACCGCTACGGTTACGTGCTTGTTGCCTCTTCCATGGACGAAGCCATTGATGTGGTCAATAACATCGCATCCGAGCATCTTGAAATTGTAACAAAGAATCCGTTTGAAACCATGACGAAGGTCAAAAATGCCGGTGCGATTTTCCTCGGAGAGTATTCGTCCGAGCCGCTCGGAGATTATTTTGCGGGTCCGAACCATGTGCTTCCGACCAACGGAACGGCGAAGTTTTTCTCACCTCTTTCGGTGGATGATTTTATCAAGAAATCCAGTATCATCAATTATTCTTACGAGGGCCTGAAAGCCGTCAGCGATAAGATTATCCGCTTTGCCGAGGAAGAAGGACTGCAGGCGCATGCGAATTCGATTCGTGCCCGGTTTGAGGATTAACGGAAAGTAACCGGTACCGGCAGGAGCCGGCTCGGAACAGGCAAATCGAAAAAGAACAAACGATAAAAGACGGAGAAATATATGGCAAAGAAAACGAGAAAAAATACCGGCATATCGGCGGCAAAAGCGGCAGAGAGTGCAAAGAAAAGCAATGCCGGCAAAACCGAAAACGATGATATAAAGAATGATTCAAAGAACATAACCGGGAAAGAAAACGAAGAAAATAAACCGGAAAACGAAAGCAGTAAACCGGAAAACGAGAACAGTACTCTTAAGGAAGAAACCATGGAAAACAATAATAAAACATCAAAGACACCGGCTGCACCGGAATCAAACGCAAATAAACCCGCGGAGAGCGTAATTACCAGAAAGACGAAGGAAACCAGCATTACACTGGGACTTAGACTGAACGGAGCCGGGAATTACGATGTCAATACCGGTGTGGGATTTTTCGATCACATGCTTGAAGGATTTGCCAAACACGGAAATTTTGATTTGAAGATTATCTGCAAAGGGGACCTGAATGTGGACTGTCACCACACCGTGGAGGATGTGGGAATCGTGCTCGGCCAGGCAATTAAAAATGCGGTCGGAAATAAGGAAGGTATGAACCGTTACGCTACCTTTATCCAGCCCATGGATGATGCGCTGGTTTTGGTCAGCGTGGATTTATGCAACCGCACCTATCTGAATTTTGATTATGATTTTAAGGTGGAGCGTGTCGGATATTTCGAGACCGAGACCGTGAAGGAATTTTTCCGTGCCGTGGCAGATGAGGCAGGCATGAATATTCACATTAAGGTTTTAGACGGAACGAATACGCATCACATTATCGAGGCGACTTTTAAAGCGTTTGCAAACGCTCTTGCCATTGCGGTATCGGACAGCGGAAGAGTGGGTGTTTTAAGTACCAAAGGTGCTTTATAAATACGAAAAGCCGGGCATAATAACGTGAAATTATAAACGGAAAATAGAAAAAGGGTTGTTTTTTCAATCCAAATAAAAGGAAAAACAAAAAATGAAGAAAAATTTAATTGTCAGACTGTATATTAATAACGGAGAAGCTTCCTTTGACGAGGCCGGAGAAAAGAAGGTCGGCGAACTTTTGGAGCAGACCGTGCGTTTTTACGGAGATATCAATGCCGATTCGATCCTCGTGCAGATTTCGGCCGAAGGAGACGAGGGCAGGGAAGCTTCCATCAAAATGCTGAAGGAAATTACAAAGGCGAGCGAAATTCCGGTATATACCACATTCCCGATCAAACGCGAGGAAGACGTTAAGAAATTAATCTATGCCGACGCAAAACTGGTCATTATGAATCTGTCCGATCAAAACTGCTGGGATATGTTAGAAGACGTTTCCAAACGGTTCGGAAAAGACCGCATTGCTGTTTCGTTTGATGATTATTCAAACCTTGGAGTATATCGTAAGGCAGCGGAGAATTATGCAAGCGGATGCTTTATTTTTAACGGAACAAAGCCTTCGGAAGTAAGTGAGCAGACGAATCTGCCTTTGTATGTGGGACTGCCGAACGTGACACTTGAGAAACTCCTCGATACGCTGGCGGAAGACAATATCTGCGGTGTTTTCGGAGCGGTCGTAAACGAGAATGCGAAAGATATCAATTCCATCAAAAATCTCTGCGCGGAAAGAGGACTTGAAATCAGCCGTTTTGCGGCAGCCATTCCGTGGGATAAACTTCGTAAGAATTCCGACGGATTAATTCCCGTAATCGCACAGGATTATAAGACCGGCGCGGTATTAATGCTTGCTTACATGAACGAGGAAGCGTACCTTACCACCATCAAAACCGGAAAAATGAATTATTATTCCCGTTCCCGCAAAGCACAGTGGGAAAAGGGAGAGGAAAGCGGTCATTTCCAGTATGTGAAAGCACTTTATGCGGACTGCGATTACGACACTCTTTTAGCGAAAGTATCCCAGATCGGTGTTGCCTGCCATACCGGAAGCCCGACCTGCTTCTTTAACGAAATCGCATCCAAAGAATATACGGAGAAGAATCCGCTGAAGGTATTCGAACAGGTTTACGCGGTTATCGCCGACCGGAAAGTGAATCCGAAAGAGGGGTCCTACACCAATTATCTTTTTGACAAGGGCATTGATAAAATCTTAAAGAAGGTCGGAGAAGAGGCGAGCGAGATTATCATTGCATCCAAAAATCCCGATGCCGGAGAAATCAAATATGAAATTTCCGATTTCCTTTATCACTGCATGGTATTAATGGTGGAGAAAGGAATCTCCTGGGAAGAAATCTGTAACGAACTGGCAGCCAGAGAGTAGCAGGGGCGTTCTGCTTCGATAATGAAACGAAGCAGACAAGAAACGGAAAGCTCGAAACGGCTGCATCGGTAAAATATGAGAAAACTTGCACTAAGTGATGAAATATTAATGCAAATAGAGAAATCCGCCCGTTATATCGGCGGTGAGAAAAACAGCGTCATGAAGGAAATTCACCCGAATGACGTTCGTTTTGTTATGTGCTTTCCCGATTTATATGAAATCGGAATGAGCCATCTGGGCATTCAGATTCTTTATGATATGCTCAATTCCTACGAGGACACCTGGTGCGAACGTGTGTATTCGCCTGGGGAAGATCTGCACCGGATCATGAAAGAGAAGGATATTCCTCTTTTTGCACTCGAAAGCCAGGACCCGGTAAAAGATTTTGATTTCCTCGGAATCACGCTTCAGTATGAAATGTGTTATACCAACATTCTGCAGATTCTGGATTTATCAAAAATCCCTTTCCAAAGCAAAGAACGTACCTGGAACGATCCCATCGTAATCGGAGGCGGGCCCTGCGCTTACAATCCGGAACCGATTGCGGATTTCTTTGATTTATTCTATATCGGCGAAGGGGAAACGCAGTACAGAGCGCTTCTTGATTTATACAAAAATGACCGTGCCGCAGGCCTGAAAAGAGAGGAATTTTTACGGCATGCCGCCCGGGTTCCCGGAATTTATGTGCCTTCCCTTTATGAAGTTTCCTATAAAGAAGACGGAACGATAGCATCCTTTCGGCCGCGATTTGAAGATGTGCCGGAAACAGTAAAAAAAGAGATTGTCAAAAATCTCGATGACTGTCCGTATCCGACCAAACCGGTCATTCCATTTATTAAATCCACACAGGACCGTCTGGTGCTTGAAATCATGAGAGGCTGTATCCGCGGATGCCGTTTCTGTCAGGCCGGCCAGCTTTACCGTCCGATTCGTGAGCGGAGTCTTGATACTCTTAAAGCCTACGCAAAGCAGCTAATCGAAAATACGGGACATGAGGAAATCTGTTTAAGTTCACTTAGCTCCAGCGATTATTCCGATTTGCAGGAACTGCTTCTTTTCTTAATCGACGAATGCGATGAAAGAAAGGTCAACATTTCCCTGCCTTCCCTTCGTATCGACCAGTTTTCTCTGGATGTCATGAATAAAGTCCAGGACGTTAAGAAAACGTCCTTAACGTTTGCACCCGAAGCCGGTACGCAGAGGCTGCGTAATGTCATTAACAAGGGACTTACCGAAGAAGATATTTTAAACGGATCCAAAATGGCTTTCGAGGGTGGATGGAACAAAGTAAAATTATACTTTATGCTCGGGCTTCCGACGGAGACGATTGAAGATATCAAAGGAATCGGAAAACTCTGCAATGAAATCTGCAAAGTCTATTTCGATACGGTTCCGAAAGAAAAAAGAAACGGCCAGAAAATCCAGATTACGGCAAGTACCTCGTTTTTTATTCCGAAACCGTTTACGGCACTTCAATGGGCGAGCATGAATACCGAAGAAGAATTCCGCGAAAAAGCCTATCAGACAAGGCTCGGCATTATGGATATGCTCAATCAGCGAAGTATCAAATACAACTGGCACGATACGGATGTATCCGTCCTGGAAGGAATTTTTGCAAGAGGTGACCGGAAGCTGTCATCCGTCATTCTCCGGGCCTATGAAAAGGGCTGTATGTTTGATGCCTGGAACGAAAGTTTTCATTACGATGTCTGGAAAGAGACTTTTGCCGAGCTCGGCCTTTCCATGGATTTCTACACCACCAGGAAACGCGAGGATGATGAGATTTTTCCGTGGGATTTTATCGATATCGGAGTCTCCAAGGCCTTCCTTTTACGCGAATGGCACAACGCCCTTTCGGAGAAAGTATCTCCGAACTGTCGCGACAAATGTCAGGGCTGCGGCGCCGCCTCCTACGGCGTCGGTTTCTACTGTCCGGGCACGAAATAATTCGGTATTGTATATAATTGAGGAATGATAAAATGAAGCTAAGAATCAGGTTTTCGAAATTCGGACCGGTGAAGTTTGTAGGCCATCTGGATATGATGCGATTTTTCCAGAAGGCGATTAAAGCTTCGGGACTGCCGGTCAAATATACCGAAGGATTTTCACCGCATCAGGTGCTTTCTTTTGCGGCGCCGCTTGGCGTGGGAACACAGTCGGAGAGCGAATACTGCGATCTGGAACTGACGGAGGAAGAGAATATCGCTTCGTATTTCGAACCGTTAAATGAGCAGATGTGTGAAGGCCTTACGGTGCGGGGATTCTATGTGCTGCCGCCGAAGGCAAAGAATGCCATGGCGTCTGTTCAGGGAGCGTCCTACCGGATTGAGTTTAAGGATGATGAAGTAAAAGAGAAGCTGGCTGCGGCCGTGGAACGTTTTGGCGAAAGCGAAGAAGTACTTTACGAAAAAGAAACAAAGACGGGCATAAAGACAAGGAATTTAAAAGAAGCGGTTTATGAAATTAAAGAAGAGGACGGGGTGCTTAAGTTTACCTGCGATGCCTCCTCCGGCGGGAATTTAAAGCCGGCCGCATTATTACAGGGACTTTTTGAACCGTACGGGACCCTGTTAAATCCGTGGGATTATCATTTAATCCGGGAAGAGGTGTATACCGGAAACGACGAAGGAAAACTCGTGCCGCTTTATGACGGGCTTGAAGTACTCATCGATGACGGCTCTTCGATATTTTTGTGCAAAACGTTCGAAAATTCTTGATAAAGACGCATAAATTTAGTAAAATTATTTTTGGGTTTTTATAAAAACTAATAATGTATTACGGAGGGAATTTTTCATGAAAATTTACACAACTGACAAAATCCGTAACGTTGCATTGCTTGGTCACGGGGGATCCGGCAAAACATCTCTTGCTGAGGCAATGGCATATCTTGCGGGACTTACATCCAGAATGGGCAAGGTTGCGGACGGAAATACCGTAAGCGACTACGGAAAAGAAGAGATTAAGAGACAGATTTCCATTTCCACTTCCATGATTGCCATGGAATGGAATGATGCCAAAATCAATCTTTTGGATGCTCCCGGATTCTTCGATTTCGTCGGTGAAATGGAAGAAGCTGCTTCCGCAGCAGATGCGGCAATTATCGTTGTATCCGGAAAAGCCGGTGTGGAAGTGGGAACCGAGCGCGCATGGGATATCTGTGAGAAATATAAATTGCCGAGAATGTTCTTCGTTACCGATATGGATGTGGACAATGCATCCTTCCGTCAGGTTGTGGAAGATCTGACCGAGCGTTACGGAAAGAAGATTGCTCCTTTCCATCTGCCGATTCGTGAGAACGAGAAGTTTGTCGGATACGTAAATGTTATCGCAGAGAAAGCGTTCCGTTGGCAGGGCAAGGAAGTTGTGGAATGCGAAATTCCCGAAGCCAATAAAGATTATCTGGCACAGTACAGAGAAACATTAATGGAAGCCGTTGCGGAAACCAGCGAAGATTTAATGGACCGTTATTTCTCCGGAGAAACCTTTACCGAGAACGAAATCCGTGCAGCGCTTCGCATGAGCGTGGAAGACGGAACCATCGTGCCGATTTCCATGGGTTCGAACATCCTCTGTCAGGGTATTTATACACTGATGGATGATATCGTAAAATATATGCCGGCTCCGAATAACCGCAAGGTTGCCGGAATCGACTTAAAGACCAATGAAGTATTCGAAGCGGATTATGATTTCTCCAAGGCAAAGAGTGCTTACATTTTCAAGACCATCGTGGATCCTTTCATCGGAAAGTATTCCTTCATCAAGGTTATGAGCGGCGTTTTAAAGACTGACGACTTAATGTACAACGATGAGAAGAGCGTGGAAGAAAAGATTGGAAAAATCTATATCCTCCAGGGCAACAAGTCTTCGGAAGTTTCCGAACTTCATGCCGGTGACCTTGGCGCACTTGCCAAAATCACCGCAGCCAGAACGGGCAACACCCTTTCTACCAAGGCTCACATTATTCGTTACGGTAAAGCGGATCTTCCGAAACCTTATACCTACAAGCGTTATCATGCGGTAAACAAGGGCGATGTGGACAAGATTGCGCAGTCCTTACAGAAGATGATGCATGAAGATTTAACCTTAAAGGCTGTTAACGATGCAGAGAACAAGCAGATGCTTCTTTACGGTATGGGTGATTTACATCTTGATGTTGTTGCCAGCCGTCTGCAGAACGAATACAAGGTTCCCATCGAACTGACCAAGCCCAAGGTTGCTTTCCGCGAAACCATCAAGAAGAAATCCGATGTGGAATACAAATATAAGAAACAGTCCGGCGGACACGGCCAGTACGGTCACGTTAAGATGCGTTTCGAGCCTTCCGGAGATCTTCTTACTCCTTATGTATTTGAAGAAGAAGTTGTCGGCGGCGCCGTTCCGAAGAACTACTTCCCGGCCGTTGAAAAAGGTATGGCAGAGAGCGTTCAGAGAGGACCTCTTGCAGCATATCCCGTAGTCGGAGTAAAAGGTATTCTTTATGACGGATCCTATCACCCGGTAGATTCTTCCGAAATGGCATTCAAGACCGCTACGATTCAGGCGTTCAAGAAAGGCTTTATGGAAGCCGGACCGATCCTTCTTGAGCCGATTGCATCCTTAAAAGTTACCGTTCCAGATAAATTCACCGGTGATGTAATGGGTGACTTAAACAAAAGAAGAGGGCGTGTACTCGGCATGAATCCTGCTGGAAACGGAAAGACTACGGTAGAAGCGGATATCCCGATGATGAGTCTCTACGGATACTGCACCGACCTTCGTTCCATGACCGGCGGAAGCGGCGATTACGAATATGAATTCGCACGTTATGAGCAGGCTCCGAGCGATGTTCAGGAAGCGGAAGTAAAAGCCAGAGCAGACAAGGTTGCAGCAAGCAACGCAGATGCATAAAACGGCTGAAAGTTCTCTTTGATAAAATATGGTATTACGAATATTCGGGCAGGGAATTATCCCTGCCCGATTTGCGCGATAAGCCAGGAGAGTGAAGACCATGCTTGCATGATTGCAAAAAAGTATACAAAGAGGGCCGATTTGACGGAATTATCGTATACTTTGCTTGTTGACATTAACAAACGGAATGCTAAAATAAGAAAGTGTGTGTTATCGGGCGGAAAAAGGATTATCAAGCCTTCCTCCCGCATGATGAATACGACAAAAGAACGAATAACAAGAATTCAGTATTAACGGAGAAATTATGTACGAGTATAATGACAATCCCGGATTTGAAAACCGTCCGGTCTACATGAACGAAAAAAGCAACCTTCTGGAAATCGAAGAGAAAATGTATATTCTCGACGATGTTCCCAAGCCTAACGTATTCAGGAATATGTTTCCTTATTCCGAAGTGCCGAAATGCCCGTTTAACGACAAAATCGTTCCTCACAATATGCCGAGGGAAATTTGGATTACCGATACGACGTTCCGTGACGGACAGCAGTCAAGGGCACCTTATTCCACCGAGCAGATTGTAACGATTTATGATTATCTTCACAGACTCGGCGGACCGAAGGGCATGATTCGTGCATCGGAATTTTTCCTTTATTCCAAGAAGGACCGCGATGCGGTTTATAAATGCATGGAGAGGGGATATCAGTTCCCGGAAGTTACGAGCTGGATTCGGGCTTCGGAAAAAGATTTTAAACTGGTAAAGGAAATCGGAATGAAGGAAACCGGAATTTTAGTTTCCTGCTCCGATTATCATATTTTCTTAAAACTGAAAATGACCCGTCGTGAGGCGATGGAGCATTATCTCGGTATTGTCCGTCAGTGCCTTGAAGAGGGTATTTCTCCGAGATGTCACTTAGAGGATATCACGCGTGCGGATATTTACGGTTTTGTCGTTCCTTTCTGCATGGAACTGATGAAACTGATGGAAGAGTATCATATTGCGGTAAAAATCCGTCTCTGCGATACCATGGGATACGGTGTTAACTTCTCCGGTGCTGCAATTCCCCGTTCCGTTCAGGGGATTATTTATGCGGTTCATGTAAATGCCGGTGTTCCCCACGCACTCATGGAGTGGCACGGACATAACGATTTTTATAAGGCGGTAACGAATTCCACCACGGCATGGATTTACGGCTGTTCCGGAGTCAACTGTTCTTTGTTCGGAATCGGAGAAAGAACCGGAAATACGCCGCTTGAGGCGATGGTATTTGAATATGCGCAGTTAAAAGGCGATTTAAACGGCATGGATACGACCGTCATCACCGAACTTGCCGAATATTATGAGAAAGAAATCGGCTATAAGATTCCTCCGATGACGCCGTTTGTCGGAAAGAATTTTAATGTTACCCGTGCCGGTATTCATGCGGACGGACTGCTCAAAAATGAGGAAATTTACAGCATTTTTGACACGGACAAATTCTTAAACCGTCCCTGCAAATGCGCGGTTTCGAACACGTCCGGGCTTGCCGGTCTTGCCATCTGGATCAATTCGACTTACCACTTAAAGGGTGATTCGGCTGTCGACAAGAAGGATAAAATCGTCGAAGAGATGAAAAACTGGGTAGACGAACAGTATGAACAGGGCCGTGTTACGGTCATGACCGACGAAGAACTCGATGCCAAGCTTCGTGAACTGATTGCCGAACTGAATGTTCCTTTGAACATCGGATAATTGAAAAAAGAAATCTCGGTTCGTAGATTCGGGAAAAATGCATGAATTAAGAAATCTCGTTTAAGATAACGGAAAGGCAAAAAAGAATGAATCGTCTGGTAAAAAAGAGCAGTGTGGCAATTATAAGTTTACTGATTCTTACCGTATCGCTTTTTAGCGGCTGTATTCAGGAAAATGAAGATATGGGAAGCCTGACAATCGGACAGGACGCACCGTCATTTACCGCAAACCTTAAAGGCGGCAAAACATTTAATATGGATGATCATAAGGATGAAGTCGTTCTGGTGAATTTCTGGGCAACCTGGTGCCCACCCTGCGTAGGTGAAATGCCGGAACTGCAAAAGATTAGCGATGAAGGGCTTGACGGAGTAACGATTATCTGCATTAACTGCGGTGAAGACCAGTCGACGGTGGATTCCTTTGTGGATGAAAAAGGTTTCAACTTAAACATCGGTTATGATCCTGACGGTTCCATCGCTACGAAATATCCGTCCGAATACATTCCGTACACCGTAATCGTTAAAAACGGTAAAGTGGAAGCGGAATTTGTCGGTGTTCCGGAAGATCCGTACAATGCTTACAGAGATACCATTATCGGGCTGATGAACTAAGAAACTATAAACGAATGAAAAAACAAAGGAGAATTCTATGAGCAAAATTCAGATGACAACCCCTCTTGTTGAGATGGACGGAGATGAAATGACCAGAATTCTGTGGCAGATGATTAAAGATGAACTTCTGCTTCCGTACATCGAATTAAAGACCGAGTACTATGATCTCGGATTAAAACACAGAGACGAAACGGATGATCAGGTTACGAAAGATTCCGCAAATGCTACAAAGAAATACGGAGTTGCCGTAAAATGCGCGACCATTACACCCAATGCGGCCAGAGTGGAAGAGTATAATCTAAAAGAAATGTGGAAATCTCCGAACGGAACCATCCGTGCCATGCTTGACGGAACGGTTTTCCGTGCACCGATTATCGTAAAAGGAATCGAGCCCTGTGTTCGTAACTGGGAAAAGCCGATTACCCTTGCCCGTCATGCCTACGGTGATGTTTATAAGAATACCGAAATGATTATCGATGGTCCCGGAAAGGCGGAAATCGTATTTACGGCTGCCGACGGAACGGAAACGAGAAAAACGATTCATGAATTCGACGGACCCGGTGTGGTACAGGGCGTACATAACATAAGCGCATCCATTGAAAGCTTTGCGAGAGCCTGCTTTAATTATGCGCTCGATACAAAACAGGAACTATGGTTTGCAACCAAGGATACGATTTCAAAACAGTATGACCACACCTTCAAGGATATCTTCCAGGAGATTTTTGATAAGGAATACAAAGAAAAATTTGATGCCGCAGGCATTACATACTTCTATACGCTGATTGATGATGCGGTTGCACGTGTCATGAAGTCCAAGGGCGGATTTATCTGGGCCTGTAAGAATTATGACGGTGACGTAATGTCCGATATGGTATCTTCGGCATTCGGTTCGCTTGCCATGATGACCTCCGTACTTGTTTCCCCTTCGGGTGTTTATGAATACGAGGCGGCTCACGGAACCGTTCAGCGTCATTATTACAAGTATTTAAAGGGCGAAGAGACGTCCACTAACTCCGTTGCGACGATTTTTGCCTGGACCGGCGCTTTAAGAAAACGAGGCGAATTGGACGGAATAAAAGAACTCGGAGAATTTGCGGATAAACTGGAAGCGGCGACGATTTCCACGATTGAAAGCGGAAAAATGACCAAGGACCTTGCCCTCATTACTTCGTTAAAAGATGTTACGGTATTAAACAGCGAACAGTTTATTAAGGCAATTCGTGAGAAACTCGACGAAACAGTATAAAATTCGCCGCTTGACCGGGGATATGAGATAAGAGACCGTTTAAATTATTCTTCGGAAAGAAGATTTTCCCACAATACCATTTTTTCATCCAGTAAAGCCTTCTTTGAAGCGTGCTCGCTGCAGACTTCCTGAAGTTTTACGGAATTGGTGGCAATTTCGGGATCGTTCATTTGACATTCCAAATCGGAGAGAGAATTTTCCAAATCGGAAATTTCCTCTTCGATTTTTTTTATCTGATTTTCCAGTTTGCGTTTGGCAGACTGTTCCGCTTTGGATTTCTGCCATTCGTTCTTTGATTCGGAACTTTGAGCCGAAGAGGAAAGTGCCTGTCCGGCATCCGGAGAGGAAGCGGTTTTGCTGTTTTGGGCGGATCCTGCATTTGAAGAAACAACAGAACTATTAACTGACCCGGTCAATAACGATAAATTTGCTTTGGCTTCCGAAGATTTCTCCAGATAATAATCATAATTTCCGAGATATCCGGTAACACATCCGTTTTCCAGACAAAGAATTCTCTCGGCCGTCCGGTTGATGAAATAACGGTCATGGCTTACGTAAAGTAAAGTACCCAGATAAGCGTTTAGTGCATTTTCGAGGATTTCCTTCGAAATCATGTCGAGGTGGTTGGTCGGCTCATCGAGAATGAGAAAATTCGCACCGGAAAGCATGAGTTTTGCCAAAACTACACGTCCGCGCTCGCCGCCGGAGAGGGTGGAAATACGCGCAAAAACTTCATCCCCGCGGAATAAAAATGCGGCCATGGTATTCCGGATTTCGGTTTCGGTCATTTTCGGATAGGTATCGGAGATTTCCTCAAAAACCGTTTTGGTGTCGGTTAAAACAGCGGACTGCTGGTCGAAATATCCGATTTCCACATTCGTGCCGAGTATGGTTTCCCCACTGTCGGGCGGAATTACGCCGTTGATGATTTTTAAGATATTGGTTTTTCCGGTTCCGTTTGCACCGATTAAGGCAACATGTTCGCCTTTTTTGATTTCAAACGAAACATCGCCGAATAATGTACGTTCGCCGTAGCTTTTGGAGATGTGTTTTACGGTGAGCACGTCGTTTCCGCTGTCACGGTTTAAATGAAATTCGAGGCCCATGTCGATTTTTTCTTCCACGGGTTTATCGATGACTTCCATTTTATCGAGCATGTGCTGCCTGGAATCCGCGCGTTTGATGCTTTTCTCCCGGTTAAAGGAGCGGAGTTTTTCGATGACTTCCTTCTGGTGCTTTATTTCGTGCTGCTGTTTTTCGTATGCGGAAAGTAAAGAGGCTTTCCGGATTTCCTTTTTGACAATGAAATCCTCATAGTTTCCGTCAAACATCAGTGCTTTGCCGTTTTCGATTTCAACGGTTTTAGTGACAATCCGGTTGATGAAATAACGGTCGTGGGAGACCAGCAAAACGGCGCTTTTTATATTGATTAAGTAGTTTTCGAGCCAGGTTACGGAAGCGATATCCAGATAGTTGGTCGGTTCGTCCAAAAGGATTAAATCCGGTGCGGTAAGCAGAATCCGTCCGAGAGCAAGTCTGGTGCGTTCGCCGCCGCTTAGTTTTAAAACCGATTTGCCGTAATCGGATTCCGGGAAGTTCAGTCCCCTTAAAACACCCTGAATATCACTTTGATAGGTATATCCGCCGGCAAGATCGAAGATATGAAGGGTTTCGTGATATCGTTTCATCAGCCTGTCAAGCCCGTCGCCGGACAGGGTTTTCATTTCTTCTTCCATCTGCCGGATCTGTTCTTCCATAAGAATCACATCACGTTTGGCATCCCGGAGTTCTTCCAAAATCGTATGGTCGTCGGTATAATTCTGAATCTGCGCAAGATATCCGACGGTGGCGTCTTTTTTTACGGAAATGACACCGTCGTCAGGGGAAAGTTCGCGCTCGATAATGTGAAAGAGAGTGGTTTTGCCGGCACCGTTATTGCCGATCATCGCCACTTTTTCGTGTTCGTTAATATGAAAGGTGACATCTTTTAAAACTTCCTTGTCACCGAAACTTTTCTTGATGTTATAACAGGATAAAATCATAATGAGGCAATTATAATCCTTTTTTCGTGCTTTGTCATCACAGGACGGATTTCTGTGCTTACCCGGCGGCATATCGATTACTTTGTTGACAGAAAAAGAGCAAAAAATTATAATGTTAGATGTCAAAAAATACACAATATAGTATTTGTTAAATTTTCTACATCTGTATTTTGTGATGACAGCCAAGAGATTCTGCGCATCTTATTTGAATGTTTACAGTACTGAAATTTACGGAGATGGGTTATGTCGGAGAGAAAAATATCACAGGCCGTAATCAGCCGCCTGCCGAGATATCTGCGTTATTTGGGCGATTTGAAGGATGAAGGGGTGGAGCGGATTTCATCCCATGATCTAAGTGTGCGCATGCATGTTACCGCATCACAGATCCGTCAGGATTTTAATCATTTTGGCGGATTCGGCCAGCAGGGTTACGGATATAATGTTGTCTATCTGTATGACGAAATCGGAAAAATCTTAGGCCTCGACCATAAGCATACCATGGTCATTATCGGCGCCGGAAATTTGGGGCAGGCCCTTGCGAATTACATGAATTTCGAAAAAAGAGGATTCCTGATTCTCGGAATTTACGATAAAGATCCGGCGTTAATCGGAAAGCAGGTCCGGAATCTGGAAATCGAGGATATTTCGGGCGCTGCCGATTTTATCCGAAAAAACAATATTGAAATTGCGGTGCTGACCCTTCCGAAAGCCGGTGCGACTTCGGTAATCGGGGATATTGTCAATTCCGGCATTAAGGCAATCTGGAATTTCGCGCATGTGGATTTAGATCTTCCCGATGACATCATCGTGGAAAACGTGCACCTTTCGGAAAGTCTGATGAAGTTATCCTATAAGCTCACCAGTGCGGATGGTACGGAAAGAATAAACTGAAATGTCGGAAGAAACAAACGAAAAGAAGAAAAAAGGAATACCGAAAAGTGCCGTGATTATTGCCGTAATCGCGCTGGCCGCAGTAGCCGTAACCGGCTGTGTGCTTCTTTTCGGCATGAAAAAAGCGGATGAAAAAGCCGCGCTGCAGTTAAAAAATGATTATTTTAAACAGCCTCATGATGCGATTTTTGTCTCGATGTATGATCCGTCCGGCTTTTTACCGGAAGATTTTACGACGTACCGAGGTCTTGATACCTGTGTCGTAACCTTTTACAAACCGGCAGATTTAAAGGAAATGACGTCCTTTCTGAATCGTTTCGGAAAAGTTCTGGCATCGAAGCAGGAATCGGAGAATGCTTTGGCGGAAAATGAAAAGCGGGACAGTGTTCCGTTGGTGAAACATCTGTTTTTGGGAGTTTCGCCGGATCTTTTTTCCTCGGAGGAAGATGTCGAGGCATTTAAGACTTCCTTAGGCGAATTTTATGCGGATAAAGACATCGATCTTCTTTTGGCACCGTATTCCGGCCGGTATCTTTTGTCTTTGGGGGAAGAGCGTCTTGATGAAATAAAGGACAAAACCAAAACCTTCGTCTGCGCATTTGATGATGTGGAAAACGTTCACATTTATTTTCCGGGAAGCACCTTATGGCTTAGTGCCAATCCGGACTGCTATATTGAAGGGTCACATTCGGCACCGGAAGAGAGCGTGGCGTCAAAAATCATACGCTATTGTTTCTGCGACGGAGCATACGAAGTCGGAGGGCCGAATATCAATGATGCGATTTTTGAATGGTCAAGGAATCTTTCGACGATAGAGAAAAATCCTCTCATGCTGGATGGTGCGGATTTAAAGAATCATGAGATTACTTTCTTCGGAGACAGCATCATCGGGCATTATGAAGGCCCGTTATCGGCGCCGGGCGTGGTGGAAGCTTTTTCCGGGGCAAAAACGGAAAGCTGCGGAATCGGAGGAATGCCGCTAACGGATAATGGTGTATATCCCGGTTTTTACGGCATGCTTGATTATTCGGATGAAAACGCCGCGGACTTTGCCGAAAAGACGTCTTCGCTCGGCATGAACCCGGACAGCGCGAATCTTACGCAGGCAATTTCAAATCTTAGAAATGAGGAGGCTGCCGGCGAAAGAGATATTGTTATCGAATTCGGAATTAACGACTATCAGGCCGGTATGCCGACGGACGAATTCGAAAAATCACTTAAGAAGGATCTCGATTATATAAAGAATCAGTTTCATTATGACCGCATTCTGATTGTGGCTCCCTATTTTATCTGGCGTGATGATTTGCAAAACGGGGAAATGCCGGTCGGAAACGGCGGAACGCTGAATGAATACCGCGAGATTTTAAAAAATACCGCAGAAGAGTATGGCTGTCTGTATCTTGATTTGCGGGATATGCCGGGCGAAAATCTGCTTGAAAGCGACGGCATTCATTTAAACGAAAACGGACGGCTTTATATGGGGCTTGCCGTGATTGAAAGTTTGTTAAACGGTTAATACAAATACCTGCTTGAAAAAACGAAATAAATAACCGGGATAAATTCCGGGAATAAATAACGGAAAAAGTAACAGGAATTAAATGCACGAATGTAAAGCAGAGGCGGATTATGGAACATTACGAACGGGTATGTGCAAACGTTGATTTGGATGCCGTGGAATTCAATATGGATCAGATTGCGAAACGTCTTCCTCAGAATGTGAAGATGATGGCGGTCGTTAAATCCGACGGTTACGGTCACGGAGCAATTCCGATAGCAAAGAAACTGGAAAAAAGAGAAGATATATACGGTTTTGCTACCGCAACGGCGGAAGAAGCGATGATTCTCCGTCATGCGGGAATTCAAAAACCGGTGCTGATTTTGGGATATACCTTTCCTTATGCGTATGAAGAACTGATTTTAAACGATATTTCGCTGACGGTTTTTAAAACGGATATGGCAGAAGAAATTGCCGAAGCAGCACGTAAAGCGGGGAAAAAAGCTAAAGTCCATCTGAAAGTGGATACCGGCATGCACCGGATCGGTGTGGCGGTAAACGATGAGGGAATCGAAACGGCGAAAAGCATTTTTGATCTGCCCGAAATCGAGGCGGAAGGAATTTTTACGCATCTTGCCAATGCGGATGTAAAGGACAAAACGGATGCCTGCAATCAGGTTTCGAAATTCCGGACCTTTATTTCCGAAATGGAAAAAGACGGTTATTCCTTTACGGTGAAACACTGTTTTAATTCCGCTGCGGCGATGGAGATGGAGGCGGATGATTTTTCCTTTGTAAGAATCGGCATTTCCATGTACGGTGTATGGCCGTCGGATGAAATGGACCGCTCGCTTATGACGTTAAAGCCCGTACTTTCCTTATCGAGTCATATTGTTTATATCAAAACCCTGCCGGAGGGAAGTAAAATCAGTTACGGCGGAACGTTTGTGACGACTCGTGAAACAAAGGTGGCAACGGTACCCGTAGGATACGGGGACGGCTATCCGAGAGGGTTATCCGGCAAAGGATATGTGCTTCTTCACGGCCGTAGGGCACCGATTCTCGGACGTGTATGCATGGATCAGTTTATGATCGATGTCACCGATATCGGGGATGCAAAGGAATTTGACCGGGTTGTTTTAATCGGCCGGGACGGGGAAGAAGAGATTACGGTGGAAAGTCTCTGTGCCCTGTACGGCGGTTTTTCTTACGAAATGATTTGCGATATCGGAAAACGCGTGCCGAAGGAGTATTACGAAAACGGCAGGCTGGTTTGCACGAAGGATTATTACGACGATTATTGACCGGGAGGATGTTAAGGCCGGATGGAAGGTCTGATTACGATTCTGATAGTAATAAATACAGTGTTTTTTGCACTGGCGGTTTTCTTTTTCATAAAATGGATACTGCTGAAAAAACAGTTTGATAAGCCGAATGTGGAAGAGGAAATCATTTCCATGGTGGATGAAGGCTCCAAAAAAGGCGTTTTGGAGGATTCCGAAGCGGAGATGATTCATAATATTTTTGAATTCGGGGACAAACAGGCGCAGGATATCATGACCAACCGCAGCAATATTTCCGCAATCGATGCCTTATCAAGCATTGCGGAGGCGAAGGAAATGATGCTGAAGCTTCCCTACAGCCGTTATCCGGTTTTCATAAATGACCTGGATCATATTATCGGCGTACTGCATTTAAAAGACATGGTGCGTTATACCGATCATGAGATTAATGAGTCGGATATGATCAAGAACCACAAAAATCTCTTAAGAAGGGCATTCTTTATTCCCGAAACCAAGGATGTCGATGATTTGTTTAAGGAGATGCAGTCCGCCGGAATCCAGATGGCGGTGGTTGTGGACGAGTACGGACAGACGTCCGGTATTATTGCACTCGAAGATATTCTCGAGGAAATTGTCGGAAACATAACCGATGAATACGATATCAAAGCCGAAATGATCGGGCGGAAGAAGGACGGGACCTATGAAATGGCCGGCCTGACACCGCTTGAAGACATCGAGGAAGTACTCGGAATCGAAATTCAGACCGACGAATACGAAACGTTAAACGGATTTATGACTTTTCACCTGAATCATATTCCGACCGCGGAAGATATCGGATTTGTATATCACTTCGAAGGATATTCGTTTGAGATTCTGTCGGTTTTAAAACATGTAATCGATAAAGTGAAAGTAGTAAAGGATAAAGGGACCGGGGAAACACCCGAAGAGCATACGTCGGAGGAGTGAATATTTGTTGGTGTTGATAGATAGTTTCGAAAATGGTATACTATATTCTGTATGACTTTGTAATTTTAGGAGGATATTATGTCAGGACATTCAAAATTTGCGAACATCAAGCATAAGAAAGAGAAAAATGATGCGGCGAAGGGTAAGATTTTTACGATTATCGGTCGTGAAATTGCCGTAGCCGTTAAGGAAGGCGGCCCGGACCCGTCCAATAACTATAAACTCGCAACGGTTATCGCCAAGGCAAAAGCAAACAATATGCCGAACGATACCATTGAACGAGGAATCAAGAAAGCGGCCGGAGACGACGGAAGCGTGGTATACGAGCATGCAACCTATGAAGGCTACGGTCCCTGCGGAATCGCCGTTATCGTGGAAACCTTAACCGACAATAAGAACCGTACCGCAGCCAATGTAAGAAGTGCTTTTACGAAAGGAAACGGAAGCATCGGAACGCAGGGCTGCGTATCATTCATGTTTGACCGAAAGGGTCAGATTATTGTCGACCGTGAAGAATGCGATATGGATCCCGACGATTTAATGATGATTGCGCTTGATGCCGGTGCGGAAGACTTCTCCGAAGAAGAGGACAGTTTCGAAATCATTACCGATCCGGATGCTCTTTTCGATGTGGCGAAGGCTCTGGAAGAGAATAAAATCGTACTTGCCAGTTCGGAAGTAACGATGATTCCCCAGAACTACGTATCCTTAACCGATCCGGAAAATGTAAAATGGCTGAACAGAACGCTTGATCTGCTGGATGAAGACGACGATGTTCAGAATGTTTATACGAACTGGGAAGAGGAAGACGATTTACGTTAGGATTCAGAATCCTATGAGGAAAATAAAACTACAGGAATAACAGACCGGTTTAAACGGCTTGTAAAGGGAGGAAAAATGTCCGAATTCAGTAAAGAAACCATATGTGTGCAGGGAGGCTGGAAGCCGAAAACCGGCGAGCCCAGGGTTTTGCCGATTTATCAGAGTACCACCTTTAAATATGACACATCCGATGCGATGGGTGCACTTCTCGATCTGGAAGCAAGCGGATACTTCTATACCAGACTGCAGAATCCGACGAATGATTTTGTCGCACAGAAAATCTGTGATCTGGAAGGCGGTGTTGCCGCAATGCTTACATCTTCCGGACAGGCTGCGAATTTCTATGCCGTATTCAACATCTGTGAGGCCGGAGACCATCTGATTATTTCGTCGGCCATTTACGGCGGAACCTTTAATCTTTTAACAACAACCATCAGCAAAATGGGAATTGAGACCACGGTTGTGGACCCCGAGATTTCCGAGGAAGATCTGCGTGCGGCCATCCGTCCGAATACCAAATGTATTCTTGCGGAGTCCGTATCCAATCCTTCCCTTTGCGTGCTTGATTTCGATAAATTCGTTAAAGTGGCGCACGAAGCCGGGGTTCCGATGATTGTGGACAATACGTTCCCGACACCGATTAACTGCAGACCTTTTGAGTTCGGCGTGGATATTGTAACGCATTCCACGACAAAATACATGGACGGACATGCTACGGCTGTCGGCGGAGCCATTGTGGATTCCGGTAATTTTGACTGGACGAAATACCCGGACAAATATCCCGGACTTTGCAAACCCGATGAATCCTATCACGGAGTAACCTATACAGAAAGATTCGGAAAGGCTGCATATATTACGAAAGCAACCGTAACGCTGATGAGAGATTTAGGCTCCATTCAGTCACCGCAGAATGCTTTTTACGTTAATCTCGGACTGGAGACACTTCACCTTCGCATGGAACGTCATTGTGCGAATGCCCTTGAGGTTGCAAAATGGCTGAAAGCGAACGATAAGATTGCCTGGGTAAACTATCCGGGTCTGGAAGACGACAAGTATCATGAAAGAGCAATGAAATATATGCCAAACGGTACCTGCGGAGTTTTAACCTTCGGATTAAAGGGCGGAAGAGCGGCATCCATCAGTTTCATGGATCATTTAAAACTGATTGCCATCGTAACACATGTAGCCGATACGAGATCCTGCGTGCTTCATCCGGCCAGCCATACGCACCGTCAGATGACGGACGAACAGCTTCTGGAAGCCGGTGTACAGCCTGATTTAATCCGTTTTTCCGTCGGCATCGAGAATGTAAAAGATATTATTGCCGACCTTGAGCAGGCACTTGAAAGCATGTAAAACATGCACGTGAATGAATTTTTGAAGAATCCGCTTTGCATGTATAATCAGCAAAGCATAAAGGAGCAGATTTAAAGCATGTCCAAACCCTGTAAACTTGCAATCGTAGTTCCCTGTTATAACGAAGAAGAAATGCTTCCGATTACCACGAAGGCACTTCTCGAATCCTTAGACGATTTAGAGAAAAAGGGACTGATCGAAAAAGGAAGTTTTGTTCTTTATGTCGATGACGGAAGCAAAGACAAAACATGGGAACTGATTGCCGCGGAACATGAGAAAAATCCCGTCAGTATATACGGATTAAAGCTTGCCGGAAATGTAGGCCATCAGTTTGCGCTTACGGCAGGCCTTTTGACGGCAAAAGACTGTTCGGATGTCACGATTTCCATCGATGCGGATTTGCAGGATGATGTCCGTGTCTTTGAAGATATGATGAAGAAGTATCACGATGGATGCGACATTGTTTACGGCGTCCGCAATTCGAGAAAAAAAGACACGTTTTTCAAAAGAACAACCGCACAGGGATTTTATAAAGTGATGTCTTCCATGGGCGTAAAAACCGTGTATAATCATGCGGATTTCCGCCTGATGAGCAAACGATCGCTGGAAGCATTTGCCGAATATCCGGAACGGAACCTTTTCCTTCGCGGAATTGTTCCCTTAATCGGATTTAAAACAGATTCGGTTTATTATGAAAGACTGGAAAGAGTGGCGGGAGAAAGCAAATATCCGTTAAAGAAAATGATAGCGCTGGCAATCGAAGGAATTACTTCGTTTTCCGTAAAGCCGATTCAGTTCATTACCTTTTTCGGAATCATGATTGTCGTGCTTTCGTTCCTTGCGCTGATTTATGTGCTGGTTTCCTACTTCTTCTTAGAAGTAAATCCGGGATGGGCATCCACGTTTTTGTCCATCTGGTTTATCGGCGGCGTGCAGCTGATATCCATCGGATTAATCGGTCAGTATATCGGCAAGATTTATATCGAAGTGAAGCAAAGACCTCGGTATCACATTGAAACATTTTTGAGTTCCGAAACGGAAGAGTGAGATGAAATATAATAAAACAACCTTTAACTACATAATCTGGGGACTTTTGTGCATCCTGACTTTTGCGGGAATCGGAGTCTGCGCCATCGGCGTTTCCGAAAGCATGCAAAACGAATCGTACCTTCTGTTTGTCGGTGCGTTTTATGCGATTTTTCTTGTAGTATGCACGGTTTTAATTGTCGGATTCAGGGCTTTGAAAAATGCACTCGACGGGAAAGTCGATTTTTCCAAATACCGCGTGGAAGGAATCCTGGAAACGGTTCTTGTTTTTGCGGTCATTATCGCTGCGATGATTATCCGGCTTTCCTTAACCGTCAGCGGTCTGACGGACGGAGCGGGAGTAACGGTTATAAACGGAAGCCATGCATATTTCGATTATGCCGTCGGGAACATCGATGCCATCGGAACCGGAACAAACGGAGCTTATCTCTATGCCGGAATCTTAAGGGGGGTTCTGTCACTTTTCGGTGAAAACATTATCATGATTTATGTGCTGCAGGCGGTATTTACACTGGGAATCATGCTTTGCACTTTCTATGCGCTTAAATTTTCCATGGGCAAATTACCGGCCTGGATTTCACTTTTTCTCATTGCATTCCTTCCCGGAAGCATACAGCTTTTTATGTACTGTACGCCGGGACTGATGTATACATTCCTGGTAAGTGTTTATTTCTTAGGCATTGTAATGCTTTTCAGGGCATTAGAGGATGGCCGGTTTGGTGAAAACAAACATCTTGCATTCTTTGCCGTGGCAGGCCTGTACGCCGGATTCTTATGTTATTTCGATCCGTCGGCACTCGTTTTGCTTCCTCTTACCGTACTCAGTTTCTTCTGCTTTAAAGTTCCCGTTCCGGGTTCGGCGGCGGAAAAACCCATGATTCAGTCGGGAATCTTCGCGGGAAGTGCCGTGCTTTTCCTGCTTGTTTCGCTTTTTGCCTTCCCGGCCGGAATTTCGGGCGGAGTTACCGGTGCTGCCAGGTATTTTACTCAGTTTGTTCCGCGTGAGGGTATTAATTTTACGATTCTTACACCGCATTACGGAGTCTGGGATTCCGTTCTGCTTTACTGCTTTACGGGATTATGGCTTTTGGCATTCTTAAAATGCAAGAAGGACCGCGGACTCATTTTTGCCGTAACGGCAGTTGTGCTTATCTTATTCCAGTTCTTTACATTCGATCATGTGGATTATAATCCGGTTATTTCCTTCTGCTTTGTTATGATGGGAACCTTGGGACTTTTAAGTCTTCCCGTGCTTATTCTTCCCGCCGGGGTTGAATCGAAGGAAGAGTATAATGAGAAACTTGCCGAGATTGAAAAGAAGAGACACGAAAAAGAGAATCATAAGTTCTCACAGAAAATCGAAAGAGAAAACAAGCGTGCCGCACATTCCAAGTCAAAAACGATTGTACTCGGAAAAGATGTTCATATGACGATGGAAGGCGAAGAAATCGCATCGGCCGAAACCAAAACGGAAACACCGGAAAACGTGAACGAAAAAGAAACCGCCGCAGCTGTTGCCACAGCGGTTGCAGAGCCGGCAGCCGGGGAAAAAGCGGGACGGTCTATTCTTGATATTGAAGAAATCGAAACAAAAACAGAAACGGCTGCGGATGTTTCAAAAGAGGCTGAAAAAGATACTTCCGAAGCAGCACAGGCTTCTGCGGAAACGGAAGGATCCGTACAAAGCGATAATGCGGTTCAAAGCGATAATGCGGTTCAAAGCGAGGCTGTTCAGGGTGATGCAGAGGTTCAAAGTGAAGCGGCTGCACAAATCGAGACTGCGGCTCAGACCGATGTTGTTTCTGCAGGAGAAGCACCGGTTCAAAACGAGACTTCCGCTCAGGATATGACTCCGGAGGAGAGCGATACATCGGCTCAAAACGTTACGCCGGCGGAGAACGAAGTGGCGGCTCAAAACGTTACACCGACGGAGAACTGGACAATTTCCGAAACCGAAGTTGTTGCAGAAACCGAAACGAAAGAGATTTCACCGGATACGGCAAAAATGCCTGTTCTTAATGAAAACGCTGCAGAAAAAGCTTCGGAAGAAACAGGAACCGAACCCCAGCCTGCTTCTGTAAAACGCGAACTTCCTCCTTATGTACCTCAGAAGATGGTTCGCCGCAGAGGAAAAATGTTCAGCCCTGTAAAGAAGGCGGAGACACCTTCCTATGAAAATAATGAAAATGTCGAAGGCATTAGCACACCGCTTGATGATCTGAAACTTAAAAATATTGCACTTTCAACCGGTCAGGAAACAAACAAGGCTGCGGAAACGGCCGAAACCGCTGTGACAGCCGAAACGGCAGCAACTGCCGAAACAGTAACCGTTCAGACAGAGGCAGTGCCTGAAGTTACCGAAACCGTACCTGCTGCTGAAGAGGTTTCTCCTGCATCGGAAGAAAGCATCAGGACGGAAACGGAAGAAAGTCCGGCGGAAAGTATCACAACGGCGGAAGAAAAGACTCCGGAAGAGAAAACTCCGGAAGAAACGACTGCACCGTCTGAAGAGACGAAAGAAGCAGCGAAGACGGAAACGGTTCAGACGGCGGAAGAATCCAAAGAGAAATCTTCGGAAACCGCATCTGCACCCGCTCAGTTTAACAATCCAGTTCCCGGACCGAAACCGCATGTTCCCCGCGAACTTGCATTTGATTATGATCCGAAAGAAGAGGAAATGGATTTCGACATTACCGATTTAGACGGAAAAGACTTCTACGACGTATAATCGAAAGTAATTTTTTGGAGGCATTAAGAATATGGCAACTTCCGGCAACGGGAGAAAGAAAGGGTCAAAAACATCAACCCGTTCTCGTAAAACGAATACAAAAGGAAAAGGAAAAAGCAGGAATAACGTAAGCGAAGAGGGATTTGCATTTAAAAAAGAAGCCATCATGCTTGGTGTATTTGCTTTATTGATTTTCTTCTTCCTTTGCATTATCGGAGTGATTTCAGGCGGAGAGGGACCGAAAAATCTGGGCGATTATATCAAGGATTTCTTCGTCGGCGTTTTCGGAATATCCGCATTTTATCTGCCGATAGCGGCAATTGCACTTACCGTATATTTCCGTATTATGGAACGCGACCGGATGTTTTATATCCGTTTTGCGGCCATTATCGGGCTGATGATTGCGTTCGGTGTTTTTTCGCACGTATTTACATACGGTGATCTGGCTTCTTATACGGGGAGCAGTGACTGGGCGAAGGTATTTTATACCAACGGTTCAGGCGGAGGATTTCTTTTCGGCGCCCTTGCGCTTTTGCTGGTCCGTATTGTAGGAAAATTCGGCTGTATTTTTATTACCGTTATTTTTACGATTATCTGTATCGGCGTTTTTGCACTTCCGTATCTTCCTGCAATTATCGAATTTACGCAGCGTGAACGGGAATACGACGACGATGATGACGATGAGGATGATGAGGAAGAGGAAATTCCCGTAAGAAAAACGTCACGTACAAGAACCGTTCGCGAGCGGATTGTCGATCATGATTTAAGCAAACTGCAGAAACAGGAAGCACAAAAAAGGGAAAGCCGGGAAACCGTTAAGCCAAAAAGAACTCCGGGTGAGTCGGGAAATGAAGGCATTCAGCTGATGAATGAAACCGTACCGGCACCCAGAACCGCAAAAACAAAAACCCCCGCAAAGCAGAGTGCGGAAGCGGCCGGGGGTATTTCTCTTGCCGAGAAACCGGAAAGTTATAATATTCATCCGGTGGTTCATCCGGCAGGCGATGAAGAAGAAAATGACGAAGCCTGGATTAAACCGTTAAGTAAGGAAACGCCTGCAAAAGGGGAATCCAATTTTAATATCAGGGAAGTGGTTCCGGTTATTTCCGAACCGGAAGAAGAAATCCCGGACGATACTCCGGGCGAGTATACGGCTGAACCGATTGTTTCAAAAGACTTTGAAATTGCACCCGCAAGAAAAAGTTCTCCGAATGCACCGATTGACGGACAGCAGTTTATCGATGGGGCATCCGTAAAACCCGCCGAACCCGGTGTGGCACATTTAAGAAGCCGTGACAAAGCCGGCATGGCATATAATCTCGGAGAAGAAAAGAAAGCACCAAAACCAAACGCTAAGTATAAATTCCCGCCGCTTGAACTTCTCAAGGCTCCCGACAGAAAGGGTAAAACCGACGATCGGGCACAGCTTGAGGAAACAGCCAGAAAACTGGTACAGACGCTCGATACGTTCGGGGTACGTGTCCGTGTAACGGATTACTCCAAGGGACCGGCGGTTACCAGATATGAACTTCAGCCGGAAATGGGCGTAAAGGTCAGCAAGATTGTTTCCTTATCCGATGATATCAAGTTAAATCTGGCGGCTTCCGATATTCGTATCGAAGCGCCGATTCCCGGCAAGCAGGCCGTCGGAATCGAAGTTCCGAACCAGACCGCTACGGCAGTGGTGTTAAGGGAACTGTTTGAAACGAATGAATTTAAAGATTTTAAATCCAATATCGCCTTTGCGGTCGGAAAAGATATTGCCGGAGAAGTGGTGGTATCGGATCTGGCCAAAATGCCTCATATGCTGATTGCCGGAGCGACCGGTTCCGGTAAGTCCGTATGTATTAATACACTCATCATGAGTATTTTATATAAGGCACATCCGGACGATGTAAAACTGATTTTAATCGATCCGAAAGTGGTGGAACTGATTGTGTATAACAAAATTCCCCATCTGCTTCTTCCGGTCGTAACCGATCCGAAGGAAGCATCCGCAGCGATGCAGTGGGGTGTGAATGAAATGACAATTCGCTATAAGAAATTTGCGGATTTGGGCGTTCGTGACCTGAAAGGATACAATGAAAAAGCGCAGAACGGGGAAAAGAATCCCGACGGGGAACCGCTTACCAAGATGCCTCAGATTGTCATCATTGTGGACGAGCTTGCCGATTTGATGATGGTTGCGGGAAAGGAAGTGGAAGAGAGCATCTGCCGTCTGGCTCAGTTAGCCCGTGCTGCCGGTATTCATTTGATTATTGCGACACAGCGTCCGAGTGTGGATGTCATTACCGGTTTGATTAAAGCCAATATGCCGAGCCGTATCGCGTTCTCGGTAAGTTCCGGTATCGATTCAAGGACCATTCTTGATTCCAACGGTGCGGAGAAACTTTTAGGAAAGGGAGATATGTTATTCTTCCCTCAGTGGTTAAACAAACCGTCCCGTGTACAGGGTGCTTTTGTATCGGATAATGAAGTGGCTGCTGTTGTTGATTTTATTATAAAGCAGGGCTTCGAAAATAATTACAAAATGGATATTACGACAACGGTTTCGAACGGTATTTCCGGCGGCAGTGCAAACGGAAGTTCCGGAGGTGATACCGATGAATATTTTGCGGAAGCGGGACGTTTTGTCATTGACAAACAGAAAGGTTCCATCGGTATGCTGCAGCGTATTTTCAAAATAGGATTTAACCGCGCGGCCAGAATTATGGATCAGTTAGAAGCCGCCGGCGTGGTCGGACCCGAAGAAGGTACCAAGCCCAGACAGATCATCATGACGATGGACGAATTCGAGGAATATCTTGCAAATATGTAATGACAGGGTCAAAAGCTCAAAGTCATTTATAATGACAGATCAAAAGGTCAGATATAAGAAAGGGGCAGAAATGAAAACAGACATCCAGATTGCACAGGAAGCCACAATGAAACCCATCACCGAAGTTGCCGAAAAATTAGGCATTTCCTTCGATGAACTTGAACTTTACGGGAAATATAAAGCAAAGATTACGGATGAATACTTAAACCGGATTAAAGATAAACCGGACGGAAAGCTGGTACTGGTTACTGCAATCAATCCGACTCCGGCCGGTGAAGGAAAAACAACGACAACCGTCGGCCTGGGACAGGCTTTTGAAAAACTCGGAAAGAAAGCCATTATAGCACTTCGCGAGCCTTCTTTGGGACCGTGCTTCGGTATTAAGGGAGGAGCTGCCGGCGGCGGTTATGCCCAGGTGGTTCCGATGGAAGACTTAAATCTTCATTTTACCGGAGATTTTCATGCCATTACCACGGCAAACAATCTTCTTGCCGCAATGCTTGACAATCATATTCAGCAGGGAAATGAACTTGGAATTGATCCAAGAATGGTGGTTCATAAAAGATGCCTTGATATGAACGACAGAGCACTTCGTAATGTCGTAATCGGACTCGGGGCAAAAGCGGACGGTGTTGTAAGAGAAGATCATTTCTGCATTACCGTGGCTTCCGAAATCATGGCTGTATTATGCCTGGCCGATGACATGGAAGATTTAAAGGCAAGACTCGGCCGCATTATTGTTGCTTATAACTATGCCGGAGATCCCGTTACGGCTGCTGAACTGGGTGCGGTAGGTTCCATGGCGGCACTTTTAAAAGATGCCTTAAAACCCAATCTGATTCAGACACTTGAAAATACACCGGCGCTCGTACACGGCGGACCGTTTGCGAATATCGCACACGGATGCAACTCCGTAAGAGCTACGAAAGCAGCGCTTAAAATGGCGGATTACTGCATTACGGAGGCCGGCTTCGGTGCGGATCTCGGCGCGGAGAAATTCCTTGACATTAAATGCCGCATGGCGGGTCTGAAACCCGATGCCATCGTTCTGGTTGCGACCATTCGTGCTCTTAAATATAACGGTGGCGTTCCGAAAACCGATTTGGTACCGGAGAATCTCGATGCACTGAAAAAAGGCATCGTAAACCTTGAAAAGCATATTGAAAATCTTCAGAAATACGGTGTTCCCGTAGTGGTTACCTTAAATTCGTTTGTTACAGATACCGAAGCGGAAACCGCCTATGTAAAACAGTTCTGCGAGGAAAGAGGTTGTGATTTTGCATTATCCGAAGTATGGGAAAAAGGCGGCGACGGAGGTATCGAACTTGCCAAAGCCGTACTGAATACCCTCGAAACCAAAGAAAGCCATTACCATCCGCTTTATGAGGATTCTTTATCCTTAACGGAGAAAATCGAAACACTCGCAAAAGAGATTTACGGAGCAGACGGAGTGAACTATTCCGATGCCGCAAAGAAACAGCTTAAGAAGTTAACGGAACTCGGATTCGGTAATTTCCCGATCTGTGTTGCCAAGACACAATATTCCTTATCCGACGATCCGACCAAGTTAGGCCGCCCGAGCGGATATCTTCTGGAAGTAAGAGAGTGCTACGTATCCGCAGGTGCCGGATTTGTTGTTGCGATTACCGGTCAGATTATGACCATGCCGGGACTTCCGAAAGCACCGGCGGCTTTGAATATTGATGTGGTAGACGGAAAAATTACAGGACTTTTCTGATTTGAAGGAGAATGATTATGCCGCAGATTATTGATGGAAAAGCAATTTCCCAGATGATTAAGGATGAGTGCCGGGAGAGGGTTGCCGTTTTATCGGCTGACGGAAAGGTTCCCTGCCTGGCGGTGATTCTGGTAGGAAATGATCCCGCATCGACGGTTTATGTCGGAAACAAGAAAAAAGCATGTGAATACATCGGGATTAAATCCTTATCGTATGAACTGCCGGAGACGACGACCGAGGAAGAACTTCTTGCATTAATCCGGAAATTAAACGAAGATGAGGAAGTAAACGGAATTTTAGTACAGCTTCCCCTTCCCGCCGGAATTAACGAAGATACCGTGATTAAAACGATTTCACCCGCAAAGGATGTGGACGGATTTCATCCGGAAAATGTCGGAAAACTCTGCATCGGCCAGCCCGGATTCGTATCGTGCACACCGGCCGGCATTATCGAACTGCTCAAAAGAAGCAATATCGAAATCGAGGGAAAAGAATGCGTGATTATCGGCAGAAGCAATATTGTAGGCAAACCGATGTCCTTATTGATGCTTCGTGAAAATGCGACGGTTACGGTATGCCATTCCCGTACGAAGAACTTAAAAGAAGTGGCAAAAAGAGCCGATATTTTAATCGTTGCCATCGGAAAGCCGAGAATGATTACGGCAGAATACGTTAAGGAAGGCGCGGTTGTTATTGATGTCGGAATTCATCGTCTCGAAGGAAAGAAACTCTGCGGTGATGTGGATTATGATGATGTGGCACCTCATACCAGCGCCATCACACCGGTTCCCGGAGGCGTCGGTCCGATGACAATTGCGATGCTGATGAACAACTGTGTGGAAGGTTTTGAAAAACGATAACCGGCAGATTTAATGCGATGGTTTTATTGTAAGATGAAATATATTTATTATGTTTGGATGAATGATTGGGTATAGGTATTAATTTGTTAAGGAGATTCATGAATGAACTGTCCGAATTGCGGAGCCAAAATTAAAGACGGAACATTTCTTTGTTACAACTGCGGTTGTGAAATCAATTTCGTCCCCGATTTTGATCCCGAAGTAGAAAGCAGTATTGAAGAATCCCTGTCAGGGGTGATTGCCACTATGGGCTGGGATGAACAGGATGAAGATGACGATGCCGAACTGGATTTGGGTGTTGATGAAGAAATGCTGAATCGTTTCGGCCTCGGCGAAGAAACAAAACGTATGCCGACGAGAGAAATTCCCGTGAACGAAGTAAGAAAGCGTATTCCGACACAGGAAATTTCGTCCGAAAACATACGTAAAATGTCCAAAGAACAGAAGCAGAAGATGGCAAGAAAGAAAATGGCTGCGGCAAAAGCGGCTGCCATGGAGGAGAAATCCTCTTCCGGAAATTCCGGAAACCACAAAGCGTCTTCTGCAAGGAAACCCGAAAAAAAGAATCGTCCGAAAACGAATGACGAACTTTTTGAGGATGAATTTTCCGATGAATTCTGGGATGTGGAAGAAGCGCTTGACTTTACCGGAAGCGGCAGAATCATTGAGATGATTAAAAACAATGTTTTTGCCAAAATCGCAGCCGGACTTGTTTTTCTTGCACTTGTCGGAATTATTGTGGCGGTCGTCGTGTTTATCAGCGGAAGAGTAAAGAGAAATTCATTTGATTATAAATACGAGCAGGCGGTCAGCGCCTTCGAAGCAGGCGACTATGCACATGCGGTATCCTATATGGAATCGGCTGCCAATATGCATTCCGATGATTTGACGCTTCAGTATCAGCTGGCGGAATACTATGTAAAGAATAACCAGACGCAGAACGCAATTCTTACCTACCGCAACATTATCCGTGATTTTGATTCGGATGTTGTCGTTGCCTATCAGAAACTGTTTTCAATTTACGAAAGCCAGGGCGATTTTGAATCCATCAATTCCGTTTTGGCGGAATGCAACGATCCGGAAATCGTGGATCAGTTCCAGCAGTATCTGGCAACCCAGCCGGAATTTTCGGCGACTCCGGGGGCATACGACGATCCGGTTTATTTAAAAATCATGGCCAATACGTCCGGAAAAATCTATTACACTACGGACGGCTCTACGCCGGATAACGAATCGAATGAATATACAGCACCTTTATATCTTGAAAAGGGAGCATTTGATATCAAAGCGATTTATATCAATTCCTTCGGCCTTATGAGCCCGATTACGGAAGGCGAATTCACCATTAACGTTGCCATGCCGGATCCTCCGAAGGTTAATATCGATTCCGGTGAAATCGAGGAACCGGAACTGATTGTTGTGGAAGATATTCCGGAAGACTGTGTGGTTTATTATACAACCGACGGAAGCGAACCGAACAAGAACAGCAACGTATATAAGTATCCGCTTATGATGCCGCTCGGATCCTCCACCTTACAGTTTGTTACCTATAATTTCGATGATGTTCCGAGTGAAATAACCGTAAGGGATTATTTATATTTAATCGACCAGTCCGAGGTTACCGCTGCGGAGGCTGCCAATATCATTACCGTTTACCGTTACAGTCAGGGAAATATGACGGATACGGACGGAAATCTGCAGTACTTATCCGGAAGACTTTTATTCATGTGTGAGAATGCCATTAAAATCAACGATACGGTTTATTATGTCATCAACGAATATTACCAGGATGACAATTCGAATTCGATGATGAAGACCGGTTACATTTATGCGGTATCGACCGTGGATGATACGGATTACGGAATTATAAAAGTGAATTCGGACGGCGACTATATTTATACCAGAGTGAACTAGCTGCCTTCGGAACATGATTTTATAAAGATTAATTTAACAGAAAGGGAAATTTAAAATGTACAAAATTCTCGAAGCAAAAATGCTTGCAGACAACATTTACAAATGGGTCGTTTTGGCACCGAGATGCGCCTCCCGTTGTGAGCCCGGACAGTTTGTGATTGTCCGTGCGTTTGAGGACAGTGAGCGTATTCCGTTAACCATTTGTGATTATGACCGTGAAAAAGGAACCGTTACCATCGTGGTTCAGGTAATCGGAGAAGCCACCTATCTTATGACATCCTTAAAAGAAGGAGATGCCTTCCATGATTTTGTGGGACCTTTGGGCAAACCTTCCGAGTTTGTGGAAGAGGATGTGGAAAAACTCAAAAATACCAGATTTATCTTTGTTGCCGGCGGTCTCGGAACGGCTCCGGTATATCCGCAGGTAAAATGGATGCATGAGCACGGTGTGGATGTTGATGTCATTGTCGGTGCGAAAACCAAAAATCTGGTCATCATGGAAGAAGAAATGAAGGCGGTTGCCGGAAATCTTTATATCACTACGGATGACGGATCTTACGGAAGAAGCGGAATGGTTACCAAGGTGCTGGAAGATTTATATGCCGAGGGAAAGAAATACGATGTCTGCGTATGTATCGGACCGATGATTATGATGAAATTCGTATGTCTTCTTACGAAGAAGTTTGATTTGCATACCATCGTTTCCATGAACCCGATTATGGTGGACGGTACCGGAATGTGCGGAGCATGCCGTTTGAAAGTCGGAGACGAGATTAAATTTGCCTGTGTGGACGGACCGGAATTTGACGGTCATCTGGTAGATTTCGACCAGGCGATGAAACGTCAGCAGATGTACAAAACAAAAGAAGGCAGAGCTTATCTTGCTGCCAAAGAAGGAAATACCCACCATGGCGGATGCGGTAATTGCGGAGGTGAAGAATAATGGACGTAATGAAGAAAGTACCCATCAAAGAGCAGGAACCGAAGGTCCGCGCTACGAATTTTGAGGAAGTATGCCTTGGATATACCAAAGAAGAAGCAATGGAGGAAGCATCGAGATGCTTAAACTGCAAGAATCCTCTTTGCGTACAGGGATGTCCCGTATCCATCCATATTCCGGATTTTATCAAACAGGTAAAAGAAGGCGATTTTGAAGGCGCTTATCATACCATTACCTTTTCTTCCTCACTGCCTGCCGTATGCGGCCGTGTATGCCCCCAGGAAACCCAGTGTGAAGGCAAATGTGTAAGAGGCATCAAGGGAGAAGCCGTTTCCATCGGAAAACTCGAGCGTTTTGTGGCGGACTGGGCATTCGAAAACAATGTTCATCCGAAAGAGAATCCGAACAAGAACGGAAAGAAAGTTGCCGTAATCGGCTCCGGTCCTTCCGGACTTTCCTGTGCGGGAGATTTGGCAAAACTCGGATATGAAGTTACCGTATTTGAGGCACTTCACGAACTCGGCGGCGTGCTTGTTTACGGTATTCCCGAATTCCGTCTTCCGAAGGAAAGAGTTGTTAAAAAAGAAATCGAGAACGTAAAAGCCCTCGGTGTTAAATTCGAGACCAACGTTATTATCGGAAAAAGCGTAACCATTGAAGAACTGATGGAAAAAGAACATTTTGATGCGGTATTCATCGGATCCGGAGCAGGTCTTCCGAAGTTCATGGGTATTCCGGGTGAGAACTTAAGCGGTGTATTCTCCGCGAATGAATATTTAACCAGAAGCAACTTAATGAAAGCTTTTGATCCGGATTCCACAACCCCGATTATGATCGGAAAAAGAACCGTTGTTGTCGGTGGCGGAAATGTTGCAATGGATGCGGCAAGAACGGCACTCCGTCTCGGTTCCGAAACCTATATTGTTTACAGAAGAAGCGAAGCGGAACTTCCGGCCAGAGCCGAAGAAGTTCATCATGCGAAGGAAGAAGGAATCGAATTCCATCTTCTTACCAATCCCGTTGAAATTCTGGAAGATGAAAACGGCTGGGTAAAGGGAATTAAGTGTATTAAGATGGAACTCGGCGAGCCCGATGCATCCGGAAGAAGACGTCCGGTGGAAATTCCCGGAAGCGAATATGTCATTGACTGCGATGTTGTCATCATGGCTCTCGGAACTTCTCCGAATCCGCTTATTTCTTCAACAACCGAAGGCCTTGAAATCAACGGCAGAAAATGCATTATTGCCCGTGAAGACGGTGCAACCACCAAAGAAGGCGTTTATGCCGGCGGTGATGCGGTTACCGGAGCAGCTACCGTAATTCTTGCCATGGGTGCCGGACGTGCAGCTGCAAAGGGAATTGACGAATATTTAAACAAATAGGAAACACAAAAAAGAATTATGAAAAGAAATCGGAGATAGTATAAGATGCCCTGGTGCCCGAAATGCAGAAATGAATACAGAGAAGGTTTTACGGTCTGCGCCGACTGCGGAGTGGATCTGGTGGATGAACTTACCGAAGAGGAAGTAAAGAAAATAGCTCTGTTAAAAGCTCCTTTGGCAAGTGTCATGGAAATCATGGATTTTTTAGATACCACCGGTTTAAAAGGATATTCCCATGTGGAGAATGAAGACGGAACGGCATTTTTGATGGTGGAGGAAGAAAATCAGAAACAGATTACATTCGCCATTCAGGCCTATATGAAGAAGCGGAAAGAAGCCGTCGAAGAATATAACGAGCGGATGAGAGCAAAAATGCAGGAATCCTTATTCGGAGAAGACGAAGACGGGGACGAAGAGGATGATTCTTCGTATTCCGGGGAAGAATCCGATGATGAAGACGATGAGGATTACGACGAGGACGATGAAGAAGAGAAAGTCGAAGAAAAGGTTTTCCGTTCTTCAAAAGAGAAAGCGGATGATGCGAAAAGTTCCGCAATTTCACTCCTTGTTGTCGGTTTAATCGGTCTGATTTTCGAAGCACTCGTTGTTTTTCATGTTTTACCGCTTAAAATTAACGGTGTTCCGGGGATTGTTCTTTATGCATTTTTAGCATGCGTATTTCTGATTCTGATTATCAGCGGAATCGCATCGTTTTTCACGGCAAAAAGACTGAAAAATGCCATTGTGGACGAAACCGAAATTAAGAATGAAATTCTGGATTTTTGCAAGCATGAAGCGGTGGAAACCGCCAATAAAATGCTTGGAAAAGGCGGTGGAAACGATTTGTATTTTGCCCGTGTTGATTTCTTAAAAAGTGCCATTAAACGGGAACCTAAGTTTAAAAATGTGGACGATGTTACCATAGACGGACTGCTTGATGAGAATTATTCCGAACTGTTTCCGGATGAAGACTGATTATAGAATTTAAGCCGTATGAATTGCATTTGCGGATAAAGAAAACGGTCTTATCGGGCAGGAAACTTCATGGGAGGATTAAGTGACAATTACCGTATTATGTGTCGGGAAATGTAAAGAATCTTTCTATCGGGAAGCCGTAGACGAATATGCAAAACGGCTTTCGAAATACTGTAAATTCTCTGTTACGGAAGTCCCGGACGAAGAATGCAGGGAGGGTGCATCGGCTGCGGAAGAAGAGAAAATAAAAAATACAGAGGGAGAGCGTCTTCTTGCAAAGATCCCTCAGGGAGCTTATGTATATGCTCTTGCAATTAAAGGAAAGAAAACGGATAGTGTGACTTTTTCCGGAAACTTAAGTCGGCTTATGGTTTCCGGGAAAAGTCAAATTTACTTTATTATCGGCGGTTCACTCGGTCTTTCCGATGCGGTTTTAAAGCGTGCGGACGAAAGCATAAGTTTTTCGGATATGACGTTTCCTCATCAACTGATGAGGGTGATTTTATCCGAACAGATTTACCGGGCGTTCCGGATTATGAATCACGAACCGTATCATAAATAACAAGAATGACTTTTACGGAGAAAAACGATGAGAGCGGTGGATTTAATTCAGAAAAAGAGAGACGGCCAGACTCTTTCGGATGATGAAATACAGTTTTTAATCGAAGGTTATACGAAAGGGGATATTCCGGATTATCAGATGTCCGCATTTACCATGGCGGTTTATTTCCGGAAAATGAATGAAGCCGAAACGCTGACCTTGACCAAAGCCATGGTTCAAAGCGGGGATACGCTGGATTTATCCGCGATTGACGGAATTAAGGTCGACAAGCATTCTACCGGAGGCGTCGGAGATAAAACATCCTTAAGCCTGCTTCCCCTTCTTGCCTCATTCGGATTAAAATGCGCAAAAATGAGCGGCCGCGGACTTGGACACACCGGCGGAACCATTGACAAACTCGAGAGTTTTACCGGATTTCATACCGAGATTTCAAACGAACAGTTTATCAGTCAGGTCAATAATGTCGGAATGGCGATTGTGGGACAGACGAAGGATTTGGCACCCGCCGATAAGAAACTGTACGCGCTTCGCGATGTGACCGCTACGGTCGAAAATATTTCGCTGATTGCTTCATCGATAATGAGCAAGAAACTGGCGGCCGGAGCGGATATTATTATCCTGGATGTAAAGACCGGCAAGGGTGCTTTCATGAAAACACTCGAGGATTCCACGGCACTGGCCAAAGAAATGGTAGCCATCGGAAACGGAGCAGGCAAAAAGACCAAGGCGGTCATTACCGATATGAATGAACCGCTCGGAAATGCGGTCGGAAATACGCTTGAAGTGATTGAAGCCATCGAAACGTTAAAAGGAAACGGACCGAAAGATTTTACCGAACTGATCTATGCACTGACCGAACAATTCCTGTTTTCGGCCGGTCTTTGCGAAACGCATGAAGAAGCTTTTCGCATGATTGATGAGAAAATAGCAAACGGTGAAGCATTAAATAAACTGGCACAGTTTGTCGAAGCCCAGGGCGGAGCCCAAGAAGAAGTATTCCACCCGGAACTTTTGCCTTTGGCGAAACATACGACGGAAATACCAGCCGCATCGGACGGCTTTATCCGGGAAATCGAATGTGAGGAAATCGGGCTGTGCGCCATGCTGTTAGGCGGAGGCCGCGCAAAGAAGGAAGATACCATCGATCCCGGTGTCGGCTTTGTTCTTCATAAGAAAATCGGTGACCCCGTAAAATGCGGAGAATCGCTTGCCACCATGTACTATAATTCCGATTCGGTACCCGGGAACGTCATCGACAAATTTACTGCCGCTTACACCATCGGGGCCTCGGCACCACCCGCCAAAACCCTGATTTACGACGTTATCCGCTAAGGGATACTTTTTCGAATACCCTAACGCATGTGCTTGAAAGTTCCCCCTCGGGGACGCACTCTAAAGGCATAATTGCGCAGCAATTATGTTTTGGGCTCGGATGCCTCAGCGTACAAAACAATCGCTTCGCGTATGTCTTTAGCTCGTGCAAAGAAAGGC
>JAEEGL013447083.1_pt1 | contig 41753 bp, 48 predicted proteins | sample 9134231 | NCBI WGS metagenome assembly JAEEGL01 (sample SAMN16246548, study PRJNA631951) | gut metagenome | biome: gut microbiome; feature: rumen; material: fiber-attached | host: Bos | place: Iran: Karaj | collected 2018-10
AGGTCATTCAGGTAACAATAAGAAGTAATCACTATGGGAAAGCGTAAAAGACTTATGGCCGATCGCCTCAAGGAGGCGAAGAAGGTTACGGCGATTGCCAAGCTGAATGATGTCCCTACTTCTCCCCGCAAGATGCGTCTTGTCGCGGATACCGTAAGGGGTGTCGAGGTGAATCGTGCACTCGACCTGCTCCGGTTCTCGAAGCGGGAGGCGTCCATCCGCCTGGAGAAGCTGCTCCGCAGCGCCATCGCGAACTGGGAAGCCAAGAATCCCGACAGCTCCAAGGAGCTCGAGAACGGAAATGTGTTTGTCAAGACCATAATGGTCGGAGAAGGACGTACGCTCAAGCGTATCCGTCCCTGCCCCCAGGGTAGGGCCGGCCGCATCCGCAAGCGTTCCAATCATGTGACCGTTATCCTCGATGTTAAAAAACCGGTAGAGAACAAGTAATATGGGACAGAAAACTAATCCTATCAGCAACAGAATCGGCATTACCCGTGGTTGGGACTCTAACTGGTGTGGAGGAAACTACGCGGAGAAAATCGCGGAGGACTACGAAATCCGTAAATATCTGGGCGCCCGCCTTGCCAAGGCCAGCCTGAGCAAAATCATCATTGAGCGTACCCTCAAACTCGTCACCGTGACCATCTACGCGGCCCGTCCGGGCTTCGTGATCGGTAAGGGCGGCCAGGAGGTGGAGAACCTCAAGAATGAGCTCAAGAAGGTCACCGGTAAGGATGTCCAGATCAATATCTACGAAGTGAAGCGCCCCGAAGTGGACGCCCACATCGTCGCGGACAGCATCGCCCGTCAGATCGAGGGCCGTGTTTCCTACCGTCGTTCCATCAAGATGGCCGTCGCCAATACCATGCGTATGGGCGCCGAGGGCATCAAGATTCAGATCAGCGGCCGTGTCGGCGGCGCCGAAATGGCCCGTTCCGAGATGTTCAAGGAAGGACGCACCCCGCTGCATACCTTCCGTGCCGACATCGACTACGCCCTGGCAGTTGCCAAGACGAAGGTCGGTGCCCTGGGCATCAAGGTGTGGATCTGCAATGGCGAGCGCTATGGCCGTCAGGACCTGACCCCCGCCGCTATCGCCGCTGCGAACGCGCAGGCTTCCGGCCAGCCCCGTACGGGCAGCCGTGACGGCCGTGGCCGCAGGGGTGACCGCCGCGGTCCCCGCAGGGATGGCGAGCAGAAGTAGTTTGAGAAAAATTACTATCTTTATAGCCGGTTCCGGAGTTTTCCGAAACCGGCTTTTTTTATCGGCATGAAACGACTGTTAGCGGCTATTTTCGCCCTGTGGGCTGGCGCCGTGTCCTGTGATTTTTCAGCGGGCAGGCAGTTCAGCCTTCAGGAGGGGGACATGTTCGTGGATTTTCCGCTGTATGGCGGGAGATCCTTCTCCGAGTATATCGGCCGCGGCACTTATGTGCTGGTGTATGGCTGGGCCTCCTGGTCCGCTCCTTCGGTGGAGCAGTTGTCCCGGCTGGAAAAGCTGGCGGCGCAACTTCCCGCCGGCAGGGTAGTCCCTCTGGCGCTTGCCTTGGACGATGCGCCCTCCGCGGCTTCCCCCCTCATCGCCGGCCGCGCCCCGTCCGTTCCGCTGGCCGTCTGCGATGCGACGGAGCCCGCCCGCCTGCTGGACGTCGACAGCCTTCCTTTCCTGATGCTTTTCGGCCCCGACGGGACCCTGCTCAAGCGGGACCTGCGTTGGGGGGACCTCCCTAAAATCCTGCGTTATATCGGTGGAAACTGAGTCGATACTGAAGGAGAAGGTCGCCCTCCTGCCGCACAGTCCGGGGGTGTATCGCTATTATGACGCGTCCGGGACGGTCATCTATGTAGGGAAGGCGAAGGACCTTTTCAAAAGAGTGTCCCAGTACTTCGTGGACCCTTCCCGGCTGAACCTCAAGACCCGGCATCTGGTCTCCAGAATCGCCGATATCCAGTATTCCGTCGTGGACAGCGAGGCGGATGCGCTGCTCCTGGAGAACAACCTGATCAAGCAGTACAAGCCCCGCTACAACATCCTGCTCAAGGATTCCAAGACCTATCCCTGGATCTGCGTGACGGCGGAGCCTTTTCCGCGGGTTTTCCTGACCCGCCGGGTGGTCCGGGACGGCTCCCGCTATTTCGGTCCCTACAGTTCCGTGATGCACGCCCGTACCCTGCTGGATTTCTTCCGCACCCATTATCCTTTGCGCAGCTGCAAGCATAAGATCGATGCGGATGCCGTCCTGCGCCGCCGCATCCGCCCCTGCCTGGATATCCAGATCGGGCGCTGCCGCGGCTGCTGTACGGGCGGGATTTCCGTAGAGGAGTACGGGGCGATGGTGGAGGAAATCGTACATCTGCTCTCCGGGGGAGTGAACGATATCATCCGCAGTTACCGGAGCGCGATGAAGGAAGCGGCGGACAGTCTGGATTTCGAGCGGGCACAGGCCCTGAAAGACCGTATGGAGGCCTTGCAGCGCCATTATGCCAAATCCGTCATTACCACTTCGGGCGATACGGCGGCGGATGTCTTTTCGCTCATTTTCGACGGTCCGGACGCTTTCGGGAACTTCCTGCGCGTACGGGGCGGTGCGATTGTCCAGTCGCTCAACCTCGGCTTCAAGATGAATATCGAGGAGGAGCGGGAAGCGGTACTGAGCGAATTCATCGCGGAAATCCGGGCGAAGTTCGGCGAACTTTCCCCGGAACTGATTGTACCTTTCAAGCCGGATGTGCCCTTCGAGGGCTTGAAAGTGCCCCTGCGCGGGGAGAAACTGGCTTTGCTGGAGCTCAGTACGAAGAATGCCCGGGAGTATCGTTTCAATACGCTCAAATCCAAGGAACGCACCAATCCGGAGGAATATCGCGAGGGGGTGCTGGAAGAGTTGCGCCAGGCGCTGGGAATGAAGGAACTGCCCCGGCATATGGAATGCTTCGACAATTCCAACATCCTCGGTACGAACCCGGTGGCGGCCTGCGTGGTGTTCCGTGACGGGGAGCCCTGCAAGCGGGATTATCGCAAATTCAAGATCAAGACCGTGGTGGGGGCCAACGACTATGCCTCGATGAAGGAAATCGTGAACCGCCGCTATGCCCGGATGTTGCAGGAGGCCCCGGAGGACCTGCCGCAACTGGTGGTCATCGACGGGGGAAAGGGGCAGTTGAACTTTGCCTGGCAGGCCCTCTGCGAACTGGGGATCCAGGACCGTCTGACCGTGGTCGGCCTGGCGGAGCGGATGGAGGAGGTCATCCGTGTGGGCGACCCCTATCCGCTTTTCCTGGACCGCAATTCCCGCGCTTTCAAGGTCATTACCCATATCCGTGACGAAGCCCACCGCTTCGGCATTACCTTTCATCGTTCCCTGCGGAGCAAGGCGGCACTGCAGGGGGCACTGGATTCCATCAAGGGCGTGGGCCCAAAGACCGCGGGAAGCCTGCTGATGCACTTCGGCAGCGTGGCGCGCATCGCCGCCGCCCCCCTGGAGGAAATCGCCGCCCTGACCGGTCCTGCGCTGGCCGCCCGGATCGTAGAAGCATTGAATGCAAATGAACGAGAAGAAATTTAATCATGGCTTTAATCTGTTCATCCTGATCGGGATGACGGTGGCGGTAGCCTGCACTACGGCCTTCAAGTTCTCCGATGTCCAGGGCACCGCGCGTACGCTGCTGCTCGTGTCGGCCTTTGGCTCGCTGATGGGGGTGCTCAGTGCGGTCAGTTCCGCCAACGGGAAAATCATCACCTTCCTCTTCGGCCTGCTGGACGTGTCCATCTACGGGGCCGTATGCCTCGTCAACTGGCGGGACGGGGGTCCGGGGCTGGGGAATGCCCTGCTTCATTTCCTGTATTTCGTTCCGATGCAGTTCGTGGGCTTCGTCCAGTGGCGCAGGCGCGGGAACGACCGCTCGGGCAGCGTGAAGGCGAGACGGCTGAAGCCCCGGGGGGCGCTGCTCTTTACGCTGGCCTTCCTGCTGGGGACGGCCGTCGCCTATCTCATCCTGCTGCAGTTCGACCGTTCCGGCGCCGAGACCTTCCTGCGCTGGGCCGTGCTCCTGGATGCCCTGCCGCTGGTCTGCAATATCCTGGGCCAGATGCTGATGTCTACCGCATATGCCGAGCAGTGGATTTTCTGGCTGGGAGTCAATATCTTCTCGATTGCCATGTGGTCGGTCAGCCTGGCCGCCCATCCGGATTCCTCCTATGCCCTGATCTACATCATCAAATATTGTTTTTACCTGGCCAATTCTTCCAACGGCCTGCGGATATGGCTGGCCCTGAGCCGTCAGACCGACAGTTTGGATAAGTGAATTTATTTCCTTATCTTTGCACGCTATTTTGACACGTAACGATTAAAAACCTTAAATATTAACCCAACTATGGATTACGCAGAAATCAAAAAGAAGGTGACCGACATCATCGTGGACAAGCTCGGTGCGGAACCCTCCGAGGTGACCGAAGAGGCCAACTTCACCAATGATCTGGGTGCTGATTCCCTCGACACCGTAGAGCTCCTTATGGAATTCGAGAAGGTGTTCGGTATTCAGATTCCCGACGATGAGGCCAGCACGATTGCGACCGTGAAGGACGCGATCGAGAAGGTTGCCGAAAAAATTGGATAATCTTCCCTTTTTGGGGAATGGATGAGGGTGGCTTTCCAGTCACCCTCGTTTTATTTCAGAGGAATTGTTTTCGAGAGGACATAGTATCGCCCTGGTAGCGCTCCTGCTGACAGCCTGCACGGCAGACCTCGGCCTGCAGGAGCCGCAGGCTGCCCTTTTGCCCGGAAGCGCTGCCGGAGAGAAGGTGGAACTGACGGCCGGATTCGCCGGCGGAACACCTGGCTCTTCCCGTACTTACCTCGGTCCCAAGGAAGGCAATGAATGGCCCAATCTCTGGGCGGAGGGAGATGCCCTCAGTGTCAACGGCGTCTCTTCCAGCGCCCTCGGTGAGGGGGAAGCGGGCAGCCCGCAGGCCGTGTTTACCCTGACCGGCGTGAGCGCTCCCTTCCACGCGGCCTATCCGGTGTCCTGTGTATCCTCGTACGCGGACGGTACGGCCACCCTCAGCCTTCCTTCCGTACAACGATACCGCGAAGACTCCTACGACCCTTCTGCCTGGGTCATGCTGGCCCGTTCTGAAGACAATTCCCTCCACTTTGTGCCGCAGATGGCCATTTTGTCCATCACGCCCACAGGCAGCGGCAGCGACATCCGCTCCGTCAGTTTTACCGACCTTGGCGAGGGAGCCCTCTCAGGCAGTTTCACTACAGACTTCAGCACCATCGTCCCCGGACCTTCCGGCGTTTCCAGTACCGTTACCCTCCGTTCCGAAGAAGGCATTCCCGAAGGAAAGGCCTGGAGGATGGTAATTCCTGCCTCGGACTTTCGCAGTTACGGTTTCCGGCTCTCCGTCACCACGACGGACGGCCGCACCTTCGTCCGTAGCGGAACCCCTTCCAAAGCCTACGAAGCGGGCAGGGTATATGCCATTCCCGTCACGCTCAAGCCCGGCAGCGTCCCCACTGTCGTTTTGGATGCCGTCACCTCTTCCTCCCTTTCCTTCTCCTGGTCGCACGAAGGGGCTACGGTAGAAGAAGAGATTGCAAGGTCTTACCTGCTTTCCCTCTATACCGATGCCGCCTGCACCCAACTGTTCGTCTCGCATCACATTCCCGCCGACGCGTCCTGTTGGAACAATTCCCGTCCGCGCTTTGTGATCGGCGGCCTCAATCCTTCCACACCCTACTGGTTCACCGTCAGTGATCTCTCCAACGGTGCCGTATCCGCTCCCGTCTCCGGTACCACGGAGGCCTTCTCTCCCGTCGATGCCCGCTATGTTTCCAAGGCTTCCGCAGGGCAGGTTATCCTGGCGGAGGATTTCAGCGAGATCGGCTGGGGCTCATCGGAATTCGACTGTTCCGCAGGTTTTTATCCGAGTGTAACGGACCTTACCATTCCCAGGGGGGCGATCTCCACGGACGATGGCCGCTATGTCGTCTATAACGCCAACCAGATCCGCCTCTTCGACGTCACTTCTATCCCGGCGTCGAGCCGTCTTTCCGGCTGGGGCTTCTTCGGCAACAGCTCCGTCTATGCCTATTCCGGTTACCTGCGTATCGGAGTCACGGCTTCCGGGGCGCGTACGCACCTCGTATCTCCGGCCCTTGCCGGCATTCCCAACGGCAAGGATGCGGTTATCGACGTTACTGTAACTTCCTGTCGCAACGAAGATAATACCAACCAGGTCGCCGTGTTCCTCGAGGACGGCAGCTCCCTTTCGCAAAAGAATTGGAAATTCTATGGCGTCACCCTCTCGGAAGGCTATCCGCTGGAAACCCAAAGCCGGAAATGGAGTACTTCTACCGTTCGGATTGCCGGCGTGTCCAACAAGCACCGGCTGGTTTTCGGCTCCTATTCCAATATTGACACGAAGAACCGTTTCTGCATCACGGATATCCAGGTAAAGATCGTTTCCCTCTCACCAGGTTCGAAGAACAAGGCCCAGGTCAAGGCGGCCAGTTACAACGTGCTCAAACCTTCCGGTCACCCCGAGGAGAGTTCGCTGGATAAAGCCGATGTCCGCGACGCCCTCTACCGCACCATCGCCCTTACCGGAGCCAGCATCATCGGCTTCAACGAACTCGACGAGAAGTATATTCCCGGCGGGACCTATGCTCTCCCGGATATTTGCAGCGCGCTTGGGCCGCAATGGAAATGGGAACTTCAATGGCCGAACAACGTCCGCTACTTCCAGTCCTACAACTACACCTACGCCAACGGTTTTGCCTATGACGGCTCCGTGCTGGACCTTGAAGACTGCGGCTATGTGTGGCTCTCCAAGGAGGAAGAAACCTGGTATCCGACCGGCTGGGCGGCCTATGGCAATGCCGGCAACCCCATGCGCACCTGCATCTGGGCCCGGATGCGCCATATCGGGTCCGGTCTGCGCTTCTATTTCCTCGTCTCCCATCTGCCTACCCAGAAACAGGGCGGGGGAGAGAGCATGGCGACGGGCCTGAACAGCTTTGCAGAAAGTCTGGATCCCAGCCTGCCGATAATCCTTGCCGGCGACATGAATTCCTCCGCCTCCGGCGATTATACTGCGCCCTATGACATACTCAGGGAGTATTGGACCGATGCGTGCGAGAGCGTCGCGGCTTCCGGCGGAACGGATATGACTTCCCGCGGTACACTCAGCGGCTCGTCTTCGTCATACTACTACTCCGTATCCACATTCACGCGCAATCACCCCGAGCGCCGCATCGACCACATCATGACCCGGGGCGCCTGCCGGGCAAGCACCTACGAGACCCCTTATGCGACCTTCAAGGTGGACGACACCCCCTGGTGTCCTTCCGACCACCTGCCGGTTGCGGTTACGATAGATTTTCCGAAAAACAATCAATGATTCCCGCTAGTCGATAGGCAGGGAATAGGTCAGTTCCAGCATGGGATGCCGTGCCTGGGAAGCGCCGTTCAGGATGGTGCAGTAGTAGCGGTCCTGGTCCAGCAGCAACTGCGTGCTGGTTGAACTTGTGGAGGCGCTGGTATTCATCGACGACCAGTAATAATAGTTCGAGTAGTAGTCGTTGTAGCCGTATCCGCCATAGCCGCCGTATCCGTACATCTGGTAATAGTAGTTCTGGTAGGCGAGCTGCTGATTGTAGTCGTTGATGCTCTGGGTGGAGGTGTTGGTCGTCAACTTCTCGTACTTCTTGATCATCAGCCAGATGTCGTAGTTGCCGGTCTTGAACTTTTCCTCAACCTTGTCCTCCTTGATGTCGAGGATGGCCTGGAGATGATAGGTGATGTCAGGACGGTAACTCTTCGTGCCGAGGTCGATGTCTCCCTGGTTCTCTTCGCTGGAAGAGGCATCGGTGATGTTCATGAAGACGGCCGAGTCGTCGCTGGTGAAACGTACGGTAGGGGAGAGGACATCCGCATAGAGATTGAAATCTTCGGGAACCTCATAGGGCAGCACGAGCGTGGCCTTGTTGACGACCGCTTTATCCGGGTCCCCGCCCTGGGCGGCGATGGTTTCGCGGACAAGACGGCGCAGGTAAAGGGCGTGAAGGACCGGCTTGGGACCGGCTCCGCCTTCCACCTTGATGTCGCCTTCGATCAGGGGGACGGGGGCGGTGCTGCAGGTATGCATGTTCAGGGCATATTCCGGGAAAGCCCCGGTGGCGCTGTTGGTCAGCAGCGAGTCCGCCTTATAAAAGTTGTCTGCGCCCAGCAGGAAGCAGAAAAGGCTGTCCTTGACCACGCCGTTGTAGCGCCCGCGGGTATGCAGGATGGCGTAGTTGCCCAGATAATAACCGTAACTGGAGTCGTAGTCGAACTGGAGTTTGAAGATGTTGATGCGCCCCCCTTCCCGCATCGGCGGTTCAGCTTCGATGTAGATGCCCGGGAAGCGCTGGATATACTTGCTGTAGTCGGATTTCTCCTCATCGGTCAGGGTAAGGAAACGCCGGCCGTATTCCTCCGTGAAATCCAGGGAGAGGGAATCGCTTCCGTTGACGACCGGGGTGCGCCGGACGATGGATACGTTGCCGTGCGGCATGGGCTCCAGCCCGCCGTGGTCCGCACCCGTGCGGATGGGACGGTCCAGTTCATAGACGTGCAGGTTCTGCAGGATGCAGGCCTGAGAGGCCGTCCTGACAGAAACGGTATCCAGTTCTGCGGAGAAGTGGAAGCTGATGAATTCGGGGTCCTCGCCAAAATCCATCGCCGGCGTCAAGGGAACCAGCGCCAGGGCGCAGGAACGGGTGCTGAGGCCGAAATGCTCGTCCCGGACCGCACCGATCGTGATGCGGCGGGAAGAATAGCCCGTCAGGCTGTCCGGCAGTTGGAGGGAGAATTCATTGACGGGGATGTCGGCGGTATGCACCGTAAACATCTGATTCCCGGGGACCAGGCTTTCTCCAAGCCGATAGTCGATATCTACGCAGGAAGTAAGGGCCGCAGCGAAAGCGGCGGCCATCACCCGGAACAGGCGGGATTTTATGCTAGAGGCTGTCGTAAAAAGCATTGTACTTCTCGATATATTCTCCGTTCTCCATCGCCTTCGCATCAAAATCGAGGACAGGGACAGCGGCGGCACGGCACATGCGCACCAGCGATTCGTCAATTCCTCCGCTGCCAAGAATCACGCCGTCGGCATATTGGATGGCCGTTTGGGCCAGGCCGATCCCGTCCGCCTTCTCCAGGAAGGGAAGGGCATCTCCACCCAGGGCACCGAGCGTGACCTTGGTGCGGAAGTCAGGGTGGAAGGTCATGGGAGTATCATCGTGATACAGGGAAAGCACGACCTTGCAGGAAGAGAAGATGGGGTCGTCCTTGTAGGCTTTCTTCAAAAAGACGGGGACGAGGTGTGAAATCCATCCGTGGCAATGGATGATATCGGGGGCCCAGCGCAGTTTCTTCACGGTTTCCAGGACGCCGCGTGCATAGAAGATGGCGCGTTCGTCGTTGTCCTCGAAGAATTTGCCGTCGTTGTCGCAGTAAATCTGCTTGCGCTTGAAATAATCCTCGTTGTCAATGAAATAAACCTGCATCCGTGCGCTGGGGATGGATGCCACCTTGATGATGAGGGGGCGGTCCACGTCGCCGATGATGATGTTCATTCCGGAAAGGCGGATGACCTCATGCAACTGGTTTTTACGCTCATTGATGCAGCCGAAGCGGGGCATGAAAGAACGTGTCTCCTTGTGGCATTCCTGTATGCCCTGGGGCAACTGTCTGCCAATGAGTGACATCGGACTTTCCGGGAGATAGGGGAAAATTTCCGAATTGACGAAAAGGATCCTATGTTTGATTTCACACATATTCGCACAAAGATAAGAATATTTTTTGAATTCTCCTTAAATGCTTATCTTTGAACGCTGAAACGAAATCTGATGGACAGGAAAGAACGGAAATTGATGCGCAGGCGGCTGCTGAATGCCTATGCCTCCAGCATTGTCAGTATCTCTCTCGTGTTGATGTTGGTGGGCCTTTCGTCACTGTTCATCGTCAACGCCCGCCGGATGGCGGATTACTTCAAGGAAAACCTTCAGGTCATGGTGCTTCTGCGTGAGAATGTCTCCGAGACGCAGGCCGCGCAGTATTGCGGCCATATCTCCGGAGAAGCTTTTGTGCGCAGTGCCCGTGTCGTGACCCGCGAGGAGGGGGAGCAGGAACTCAAGAAGATGCTGGGAGAGGATTTCCTGGATGTCTTCGAGTCTTCTCCGGTCCCGGTTTCGCTCGATGTGACCCTTTTTGCGGAATATGTGAATCCGGACAGCCTGGATATGGTCCGGGCCATACTGGGGGCGTCCCCGCTGGTGGAGGAGGTGGAGTGCCGGCAGTCGCTGGTGGAAACGCTGACCCGCAGCCTGGGCAAGTTGTCCCTGGTGCTGGCGGTGCTGGTGGCCCTGCTGCTCTTCATTTCTTATGTGCTGATTGGAAATACGGTGCGGCTGAACGTGTTCTCCCGCCGTTTTACCGTACATACGATGAAACTGGTCGGGGCGACCCGCGCATTCATCCGCCGCCCTTTTGTCGGGGCCGGAGTCCTGCAGGGCCTGATTGCCGGCCTGATTGCGCTGGTAGGCATATCCCTGGGGGTTTCCCTGCTGCGGCGTTCTTTCCCTGACCTGGTCGATGTCGTGGTGGGGGATTCGATGCCCGTCGTGGCGGCGATCGTGGTGGCGGCGGGAATCTTCATCTGCGTCACCAGTACCTGGTTCGTCGTGAACCGCTTGATTTCTTTGGACAAAGACGATTTATATTACTGATGGGAAACGATAAGATGGCGATGGGCCCCAAAGGGCTGCGTTTGCTTTTGGCCGGCCTGCTGGTCATGGTGGCCGGTTTTATCCTGATGACGGGCGGAGGCAGTTCCGACCCGCAGGTATTCAATACGGCGATGTTTGATTTCCGCCGCCTGGTCGCGGCGCCCCTGGTCATCCTTGCGGGCATCGTGATCGAGATTGTGGCGATTATGAAAAAGCGCTAGGAGATGGAGTGGTGGCAGGCTTTCTTGCTGGGCATCGTCCAGGGACTTACCGAGTTCCTGCCGGTGAGCAGCAGCGGGCATCTGATGATTGCCCGTGAATTGTTCGGCGTTCAATCCGAAGGCTTTCTGGATTTTACCGTGACCGTTCATTTCGCTACGGTCCTCAGCACGATCGTGGTCTTCCGGAAACCCATCGCCGCGCTTCTGCGCGACCTTTTCCGTTTCCGGCTCAATGACGGTACGGATTATATTTACAAACTCATCCTGTCGATGATTCCGGTCATGGTGGTCGGACTCTTCTTCAAGGATGAGGTGGAGGCCCTCTTCGGGGATTCCCTGCAGACGGTGGCCGTCTGCCTGCTGGTAACGGCCGTCCTGCTGGTCTTTTCCGATTTGCTGGGCGGACGCCTTCCCCTGCGCAGCCAGTACCGTAACGGGATTTCCTGGTGGCAGGCCCTGCTGGTAGGTGTCGGCCAGGCCTGTGCCGTGGCTCCCGGCCTTTCCCGTTCCGGGACGACCATCGCCACCGGACTGATCAGCGGCGTGAAGCGTGAAAATATGGCCCAGTTCTCCTTCCTGATGGTGCTGGTCCCCATTATCGGCGAGCAGCTGCTGGATGTCCTGAAAGGGATGTCCGGCCAGGCGGCAGCGGGCGGTGTCGGCGCAACGGCGCTCCTCTGCGGCTTCGTGGCCGCTTTCCTGTCGGGCCTGCTGGCCTGCCGGCTGATGGTGGAACTGGTCCGTCGCTCGCGTCTCCGCTGGTTCGCGCTCTATTGCGCAGTGGTCGCCGTGCTGATTTTCATTTTTGCCTGAGATGCCGGAGCCGCGTACCCTCCATTATTTTGTCGCTGACGTGCACCTCGGCCTGCGGGGTGCGGACCGCGAAGGCCGCGAGGCGCGCTTCCTGGCCTTCCTCGACGCTATTCCCGCCGAGAAGACGGAGGCGCTCTATATGCTCGGCGACATCTGGGATTTCTGGTACGAATATCACGACGTCATCCCGCGCGAAGGTGCCCGTGTGATCGCCGCCCTGCTGCGCCTGATGGATGCGGGGGTGAAGGTCTTTTTCATTCCCGGGAACCACGATGTCTGGACCTATTCCTTTTTTGAATCGCTCGGTATGCGGCGTCTGGAGCAGCCCGCCCTGGTCCGCATCGGCGACATGGATTTCTGCCTCGGGCACGGAGACGGCCTGGGCGACGTGCCCTTCGGCGACCGCCTGATCGGCTGGATCTTCCACAACCGCGTGCTTCAGGCCCTGTTCAGCTGCCTGCATCCCTGGCTTGCCTTCCGCCTGGGCAACGCCTGGTCGTCGCGCAACCGCCAGACGCACGAAGGCTTCGTGTTCGATGAGGAAAAGATTCCGCTCCGGCATTTTGCCGATGCGTTTGCGCGCGGGCACAAGGTGGATGTGTTCGTGTTCGGGCATTACCACCACCGTCTGGATACCCGTCTTGCGGGCGGGCAGCAACTGGTGATACTCGGGGACTGGCTCGGCGGGGATTCCCCGTACGCACTTTTTGACGGCCGGGAACTCCGCCTTATTTCTTCAGGGGTTTGACCTCGCTTTCCAGACGATCCCGCTCTACGGTATATCTTTGGGGCTTCTCCATGAAAATGGAGGAATAGAACGCGTCCCAGTGCCCTTCTTCCCAAATCTGCACGAGCTGTTCGATCTTGGCATCCTTGCCCTTGGGGTCGTAGCGTGCCTTGAGGTCCTGTGAGAAGAGTTTCGCCACCACCTGCCAGAAGGAGGCGACGAAGCCGTTTTCGTAGGTTTTGATCAGTTCGTAGGGGCTTTTCCCGCATTCGCGGTCGATGAGCCGCATCAGGACGACTCCCTGGCTGATGGTCATGGAGCGGATGTCCTTCTCGAAGAGGCGGAACAACTCCTTTTCCACGTCATCGACATAGCGGCTGCGCTGCGAGCGCTTGGTCACGTCCGCGGCGATGGTGCTGTCTACCTGCCGGATCATTTTCCGGCCGGCAAGGGCATAGGGGTACACGCGGTTGAAGTTATAGACGAGTTTGTAGTCTTTGCGCCAGTCCTTGCCGCCCCTGCGGCCGCGGCGGTTTCTCGGGAAGCACCATACCGGGTCGATGACGTCCATAAATACCGTATCTCCGGGGGCTTCCACCTTATAGTACATCAGGTATCCGCCCTGTACCGGCCACTGCGCGGCAAGGGGGTCGGCGAATGCCGCCAACAGACACAGTATGAGCAAGGCTTTCCGCATCGGTTCAGCGTGTGAAGCGGGTCTCTCCGGCGCCGATGCGCATCTTTCTGCCGTTCAGGATCAGGGTGAAGGGCTTGTCGGTCCGGATGGAAACGCTTCCGTCATCGTCAAGAAGGTCTGCACAGACCGTGCCGAAACGCAGCCTTTTCAGCCCGATCCGCCCTCCGTGCTCCGGAATATCCCAGCGTACCAGCTTCTTTTCCGCATCCACTTCCCGGACGCCGATGAGGTTTTCGATGAACAGAGAGATGGGGCCGAGTGCCGACCAGCCGCAGAAATCCTTCCGGACCAGGCCTCCGACCTTGTCCAGGGCCGGTTTGTCGGCTGACGGGTCGTAGCATTCCCAGATGGTATGGGGTTCGAAATCCTGATAGACCGCGAGCATCTGCCGGAGCAGGTCGGCGGCGGTCCGGTCCGCCAGTTCCTGCTGTCCGGAGGATTCCAGCGCCTTGATGCCCATATAGGCGGTGGGCAGCCAGATGCCGCCGCGCCAGTACTGGCCGCCGTCCGCTACAAAGGCTTTGTCGGCGGCGCTGACGGATTTCCACGGTCTTTCGCCGCCGAGCCGCTCCGGGCTGAGGGCGAAGGCGGCCATCCTGCGGGCGTCCTTCCGGGAGGCTGCACCGGCGAGCACCGGCCAGAAAGAGGCGGGCGTAAGGATGCGGGTAAATGCGTGTCCGTTCTCGAAAAGGTCGTAATAGCAGGCATTCCCCTTGTCCCAGTAATGGCGGTTCAGGAGGCGGCAGAGCCGTCTGTGCTCCCGGCGGAACCGTTTTTCCACATCCTTGTTCCCGACTTCGGCCGCGATTTTGGAGATATACAGGGCGGCGAGGGCCTGCTGTCCGAGGGCATCTACCCAGAGGATGGAGGCTTCATCTTTGCGCGGGGAATTGTCCATCCCGCTCTGGTCTCCGCCCCAGACGAAGCCGATGTCCCGGAACTCCAGTTTGATTTTCTGGTCGGAAAAGGGGAAGCGCGTCCCTTTCTTCAACGAGCGGAAAAAGTCGTAGTAGCGGGGGAGATAGCCCTTCCCGTTGATGAGGCTGTCCAGCCTGGTGCGGTCTCCGGTAAACTTGTAGTATTCCCATTCCACCCAGGGGAAGAACGCCGGATTGTCAGGATGCTGGATGATCTGGGAAGAGGGTGTCCCGTCCAGGATGGGGCCGTAGAAATTGTCCAGCGACTGGATGCCCGGGAAAAGCCCGGGGGCGTATTTGCAGAACAGCGCCATGAATTCCGTATCCCAGATCCAGATGCGTCCGTCCTTTCCGGTCTTGCGGTCGTACCAGGCTTCGTCCATATAGGGACTCTGCACCATGCCGGCCTCTTCCTTGACATGTTCCCAGGCCAGGTCCCAGGCTTTCCAGTACATATCCACATAGCCGGGGCCTTTCTCAAAGACGGGCTCCGGCAGGAGTTGCCTGTCGGGGGTGCCGGGCAGCGCCTTCGCCGCCAGGGCGGATCCCAGCAGAATGACGAGTAGGAAAAGGCGTCTCATGACTACAAAAGTACGCTTTATCCCGGTCTCGTCCAAAAGTATTCAAAGTTTTTTTTAACACTTTGCATAATCGACTGAAATGCAGGGTCTTGACTGAACGGTTTTCCGGTCGAAAAACGGTGATTTTTTTTGAAAAATACTTTGCATTTGCGGATTTTTTACTAAATTTGCAGTCCCAAAAATTGGCGCATTCCGGCTTAACCGCCTGATTGACAGTGATTTGGATTGAATTTTATGTTTTTAAAGTAATACTGCGATGTTACAACCCAAAAGAACCAAATTCAGAAGGGAACAAAAGAACCGCATGAAAGGAATGGCCCAGCGCGGCAATCAGCTCGCGTTCGGCTCCTTCGGTATCAAGACCCTGGAAAATTGTTGGCTTACCGCACAGCAGATTGAGGCCGCCCGTCAGGCGATCTCCCGTTACATGAACCGTGAGGGTCAGATCTGGATCCGCGTCTTCCCTGTGAAGCCCGTCACCAAGAAGCCTCTCGATACCCGTATGGGTAAAGGTAAGGGCGATCCCTACGGATTCGTCGCTCCCATCACGCCCGGCCGCATCCTCTTCGAGGCGGAAGGCGTGTCCCTGGAAATCGCCAAGGAGGCTATGCGTCTCGGCGCCAACAAGCTCCCCGTCGCCACCAAGTTCGTGGTCCGCAGGGATTATGTCGAATAATTAAAGGAGAAAGAAAGAATGAAAGCATCAGAAGCCCGCGAAATGTCCATCCAGGACCTGCGCGACCGTATTGAGGTCGAGAAAAGCAACCTCGACACGATGAAGATCAATCACGCGATTTCTCCGCTGGAAGACACTTCCAAAATCAAAAAGTCCAGAAGGGATATCGCTCTTATGATCACTATCCTTGCTGAAAAAGAAAAACAGAACTAAAAAGCAGAAGTTATGGAAAGAAATCTTCGCAAGGAAAGAATGGGTGTCGTGGTCAGCAACAAGATGGACAAGACCATCGTGGTGGCCATCGAGGCCAAGGAGAAGCACCCTCTGTACGGCAAGTTCGTGAAGAAGACCACCAAGTTCGTCGCTCAGGATGAGAAGAACGAATGCGGTGTAGGTGACACCGTACGCATCATGGAGACCCGTCCTTTGTCCAAGACAAAGAACTGGAGATTAGTTGAAATCGTAGAAAAAGCAAAGTAGCCTTATGATACAGCAGGAAACCCGTTTGCAGGTGGCCGACAACAGCGGCGCGAAGGAAGTCCTTTGCATCCGTGTGTTGGGCGGAACCCACCATCGTTATGCTACCGTGGGCGACATGATTGTCGTCGCGGTCAAGAACGCCCTCCCCGGCGGTGACGCCAAGAAGGGGACGGTGTCGAAAGCAGTCGTGGTACGCACCAAGAAGGAAGTGCGCCGTCCCGACGGATCCTACATCCGCTTCGACGACAACGCCTGTGTCCTTCTCAACAATGCCGGCGAACTCCGCGGAACCCGTATTTTCGGTCCCGTCGCGAGGGAGCTGCGCGAGAACTACATGAAGATTGTTTCACTGGCACCGGAGGTCCTTTAAACTAAAATGTCTATGAAAAAGATACACATCAAGAAAGGTGACACCGTGTATGTGAACGCCGGGAACGACAAGGGCAAGACCGGAAAGGTCCTCTCCGTCATCCCGTCCAAGGACCGCGCCATCGTTGAGGGCGTGAACATGGTCAGCAAGCACACCAAGCCGAACTCCAAGCAGCCTCAGGGCGGCATCGTCAAGCAGGAAGCCGGCATCCACATTTCCAACCTCAATCTTATCGATCCCCAGTCGAACAAGCCTACGCGCGTAGGTTATAAGATGGTGGACGGCAAGAAGGTCCGTTACGCTAAAAAATCCGGTGAGGAGATCAAGTAATTATGGCAAAGACTAAGAAATCAGAAGCAGTTGTGGCGGCGGTTCCGTCCAACTACGTTCCTGCCTTGAAGAAGGTTTATAAGGAGCAGATCGTGGACCAGCTCATGAAGCAGTTCGGTTACACCACGGTCATGCAGGCCCCGAGGCTCGTCAAGATTACCTTGAACGAAGGCGTCGGCAGCGCTACTCAGGACAAGAAGATTGTCGAGGAAGCTGCGGCCGAACTTTCCCTCATCACCGGCCAGAAGGCGATTATCACCGCCTCCAAGAAAGACGTCTCCAACTTCAAGCTGCGCCGCGGCATGCCTATCGGCACCAAGGTGACGCTCCGTGACGTCAAGATGTACGAATTCCTGGAGAGGCTCATCCGTGTGGCCCTTCCCCGTATCCGCGACTTCAACGGCATCGCCGAGAAGATGGACGGACAGGGTAACTTCACCCTCGGTATCAAGGAGCAGATCATCTTCCCTGAAATCGACATCGACAAGAACCCCCGTATCCACGGTCTGGAAATCACGTTCGTGACGACCGCCCGCACCGACGAGGAGTGCCACGCGCTGCTCGCCGCCTTCGGTCTGCCCTTCAAGAAACATAACAAATAAGATACTATGGCTAAAGAATCGATGAAAGCCCGCGAAGTAAAGCGCGCTAAACTGGTTGCGAAGTACGCAGAAAAGAGGAAGGCTCTCAAGGAGGCCGGTGACTGGGCCGCCCTGGACAAACTTCCCAAGAATGCTTCCCCGGTACGCCTTCATAACCGCTGCTCCCTTACGGGACGTCCCAAGGGCTATATGAGGGCCTTCGGCCTGAGCCGTATTCAGTTCCGTGAGATGGCCTCCAACGGCCTTATCCCGGGCGTCAAGAAGGCAAGTTGGTAATTCAAAAAGAGAAACGATATGACTGATCCCATTGCAGATTATCTCACCAGGATCCGCAACGCTTATATGGCGGGCAAGAAGGTCGTCGAGATCCCTTCGTCCAAGATGAAGGAAGGTCTGACCAAGATCCTCTGCGAGAAAGGATACATCCTCAGCTACAAGGTAGTCGAGGGAACTCCTTACAACACCATCAAAATCGCCCTCAAGTACCATCCCCAGACCAAGATGGCGGCCATCAAGAAGATTGAAAGGGTCTCCACTCCGGGTCTCCGCCGGTACACCGACGTGAAGGATATGCCCCGCGTCCTGAACGGACTCGGCATCGCCGTCATCTCCACGTCCAAGGGCCTCGTTACCGACAAGGAAGCCAGGGAAATGGGCGTCGGCGGCGAAGTGATTTGTTACGTATATTAATTTAAATCATTTTATTGAATGTCACGAATTGGTAAATTGCCTGTAAGCCTTCCGTCCGGTGTCAGCGTTTCGCTCGAGGCCGGCAACGTGGTGAAGGTTAAAGGACCTCTCGGTGAAATGTGCCAGAAAGTCGATCCCGACATCAAGGTCACCGTTGAGGACAATCAGATCAAGTTCGAGCGCCCGACCGACCTCCCGCGCCACCGTTCTATGCACGGTCTCTACCGTGCCCTGGTGCACAACATGGTCGTCGGTGTGTCCGAAGGTTTCACTACCCGTCAGGAACTGGTCGGTGTTGGGTTCCGTGTAGCTCAGCAGGGCCAGCTTCTTATTTTCTCCCTCGGATTCTCCCACGACATCCACTTCCTCCTTCCCAAGGAGGTCAGTGCCGATGTCCCCCAGGTCAAGAAGGGCGAGAACCCCGTTCTCGTGCTCAAGAGCTGCGACAAGCAGCTGGTCGGCCAGGTAGCGGCCAAGATCCGTTCCTTCCGTAAGCCTGAACCTTATAAGGGCAAGGGTATCAAGTTCGTCGGTGAGCAGCTCCGCCGCAAGGCCGGTAAGACCGCAGCCGCTAAATAATTAGGAGGATACAATTATGGCACTTTCAAGAATAGAAAGAAGAAAAAGGATTCACTACCGTATCCGCAAGCATGTGAACGGAACGGCCGAGCGTCCCCGCATGGTCGTCTTCCGCAGCAACAAGCAGATCTATGTCCAGGTGATTGACGACGTGCAGGGCAAGACCCTCGCCGCCGCTTCCTCCCTGGAGAAAGAGCTCGCCGCCGCCTGCAAAGGCAAGACCGGTATCGAGGCTGCCGCGATCGTCGGCAAGGCCATCGCCGAGCGCGCCCTTGCCAAGGGGATTACCACCATTTCCTTTGACCGTGGAGGTTACCTCTTCCACGGCCGGGTCAAGAGTTTGGCAGACGCAGCCCGCGAAGGCGGTCTCGTATTCTAACAGAAACGACTATGGCAAATACGAATGTAAAAAGAGTAAAGACCTCTGACCTTGAGCTCAAGGACAGGCTGGTCGCCATCCAGAGGGTTACCAAGGTGACCAAGGGTGGTCGTCACTTCCGCTTTGCGGCCATTGTTGTCGTGGGCGACGAAAACGGTGTCGTCGGTTACGGCCTGGGCAAGGCCAACGAGGTTACCGCTGCGATTGCAAAGGGTGTCGAGGACGCGAAGAAGAATCTCGTCAAGATTCCCATCATCAACTCCACCATCCCGCACGAGCAGGAGTCCAAGTTCGGCGGTTCCCGCGTGTTCATGAAGCCCGCGGCCCCCGGTACCGGTGTCAAGGCCGGTGGTGCTATGCGTGCCGTGTTCGAGTCCGCGGGTGTGCAGAACGTTCTGGCGAAGTCCAAGGGTTCTTCCAACCCTCACAACCTCGTCAAGGCGACCGTCACCGCGCTCACCGAAATGCGTGACGCGTACACCGTCGCCGGTCTGCGCGGAGTCCCTATGTCCAAGGTATTCAACGGATAGGAGGAAGCGTTATGGCAAAGTACAGAATTACCCAGATCGTCAGCAGCAACGGCGAAACCAAGCGCCAGAAGGACAACCTTCGTTGCCTCGGCGTGCGCCGCATGCATCAGACCGTAGAGGTCGAGAAGACCCCCGTCTCCACCGGTATGGTGGCGAAGGTGGCCCACCTCTGCAAAGTTGAAGAAATTGATTAAGGAGGGTCCAACGATGAAACTTGAAAATTTGACTCCCGCTAAAGGTTCGACCAAATCCGTCAAGCGCGTAGGTCGCGGCCAGGGCTCCGGTAAGGGCGGCACCGCCACCCGCGGAACCAAGGGTGCGCAGGCGCGTGCCGGTTACGAACACAAGATTGGATTCGAAGGTGGCCAGATGCCGATTCAGAGGCGTCTTCCCAAGTTCGGATTCAAAAACCCCAACCGCGTGGAATATCAGGCCGTCAACCTGAGCTCCATCCAGGCCATCGCCGAGAAGAACGGTGCAGCTACCGTGAATCCCGATGATTTCAAGGCTGCCGGACTGGCCGCCAAGACCGACCTGGTCAAGGTGCTCGGCAACGGCGAGATCAGCCTGGCCGTCGAGGTGGTCGCCAACGCGTTCTCCAAGAGCGCCATCGCGAAAATCGAGGCAGCAGGTGGAAAGGCTACCGTAATCTAAGTAAAGTATGAAGTTCGTAGAGACTATCAAGAACATCTTCAAGATTGAAGAACTCCGTAAGCGGATCGTCTACACGTTGCTGCTGGTCCTGGTTTACCGTTTCGGCTGCTTCGTGGTGCTTCCCGGCATCGACGCTTCCATGCTCGCGGGGCTCCAGGGGAGCACGCAGGAAGGCCTTGTCGGCCTCCTGAACATGTTCTCCGGAGGTGCCTTCGGCAACGCTTCGATCTTTGCGCTGGGAGTGATGCCCTACATTTCGGCATCCATCGTCATCCAGCTGCTGGGTGTTTTCGTCCCTTATTTCCGCAAACTCCAGATGGAGGGCGAAAGCGGACGCAAGAAGATGAATCAGCTGACGCGTTATCTGACCATCCTGATCATCTGCATCCAGGCTCCCGCGTACCTTACTTCCATTCACTCCCAGATTCCCGGCGAGGCCTTCGTGGCCGTACGCAGGCTGGGTTGGAGCAGTTTTGTCTTCAACCTCGTCTCCACGGTTATCCTGATGGCCGGTTCGATGTTCGTGATGTGGCTCGGTGAGCGTATCACCGACCGCGGTATCGGCAACGGTATCTCCCTGATCATCATGATCGGTATCGTCGCGCGTCTGCCCTATGCCCTCGCAGCCGAAATCGGCGAGAAGGTGGCTGCCACCAACGGCGGTTTCCTCCTGCTGATTGTCGAGTTCCTGATCTGGTTCTTCGTCATCATCGCTGCGATCGCGCTCGTGCAGGCTGTCCGCAAGGTGCCTGTGCAGTATGCCAAGCGGGTGATCGGCAACCGCCAGTACGGTGGTGTCCGCCAGTACATCCCCCTCAAGGTCAATGCTGCCGGCGTTATGCCTATCATCTTCGCCCAGGCCCTGATGCTCTTCCCCATCCTGTTCTCGCAGTGGGATTCCACGCGCGGACTGGCTGCGACCCTGAGCAACTACACGGGTTTCTGGTATAACTTCATTTTCGCACTGCTCGTCATTGTGTTTACCTATTTCTATACTGCGGTCACCGTGAACCCCACGATGATGGCGGAGAATATCAAGCAGAATGGCGGGTTCATCCCCGGAGTAAAGCCCGGCAAGAAGACCGCGGAGAAGCTCGACTCCATCATGTCGAGAATCACCCTCCCCGGTGCCGTCTTCCTGGCCATGATTTCCATACTTCCGGCATTTGCGATGATTTTCGGAATCAACAACCAGTTCGCGAGCTTCTACGGCGGTACGTCGCTGCTGATTCTCGTGGGTGTCGTCCTGGATACGCTGCAGCAGATTGACAGCTACCTCCTGGTGCGCCACTACGACGGTCTGATGAAGACCGGTCGTCTGGTCGGACGTTCCGGTATGTAATTCCTAGCAAGACAAAGTAGGATGATTAAGCCCAAGACCGAAGAAGAGATCGCGCTGCTCAGGGAAAATGCACTCATCGTCTCCAAGACGCTGGGTGAAGTCGGCAAGGCAGTAGCCCCCGGTGTAACGACCGCGGAGCTCTGCAAGCTTGCCGACACCTGCATCCGTGATCACGGGGCCATTCCCAGCTTCCTCGGTTTCGAAGGCTTCCCCGCAGCCATTTGCGCGTCGGTGAACGATGTGGTGGTCCACGGTTTCCCGTCGGACTACGTGCTCCAGGAGGGCGACATCGTCACCACCGACATCGGCACGCTCTACAAGGGGTATAACGGCGATTCCGCGTACACCTTCCCCGTCGGGGAGGTGGACGCGAAAACGCAGAAACTCCTCGACGTGACGAAGGCGTCCCTGTACAAGGGCATCGAAGCGGCTGTTGCGGGTGCTCGCGTCGGCGATATCGGATACGCGGTGCAATCGTACGTCGAATCATTCGGTTTTTCCGTGGTCCGCGAACTCGAAGGCCACGGCATCGGCCGGGAGATGCATGAGAATCCGGGCGTGCCCAACTACGGGCGCCGGGGTCATGGTCCGAGGCTGATGGACGGAATGGTCATTTGTATCGAACCCATGGTCAATGCCGGGGGACGGGGTGTGTACCTTGATAAGAATCAATGGGCCGTCCATACCGCTGACCGCAGCAATTCGGCACATTTCGAACTGACGGTTGTTGTCCGTAAGGGCCACGCGGAGCAGTTGTCCACTTTCGATTTTATAGAGAAGGATGGCAAGATTAAATTTTAAAGTGTTATTTCTATGTCCAAACAAGTAGCGATAGAACAAGACGGAAAGGTGATCGAGACCCTTCCTAACGCTATGTTCAAGGTGGAACTCGAAAACGGTCACGTCCTGCTCTGCAACATCTCCGGAAAGATGCGGATGCACTTCATCCACATCCTCCTCGGAGACAAAGTGCGGGTGGAAATTTCACCTTATGATTTGACCAAAGGCAGAATATCTTTCAGATACAAATAAAAATTATCGATATGAAAGTCAAAACATCCATCAAGAAGCGCAGCGAAGATTGCAAAATCGTCAGACGCAAAGGCCGCCTGTACGTAATCTGCAAGAAGAACCCCAAGTTCAAGATGCGCCAGGGTTAATTTTAAGTAACAAATTAAGTTAGTATAATTATGGCAAGAATAGCCGGTGTTGATTTACCCAACAACAAAAGAGGAGAGATAGGCCTGACCTATATCTTCGGTATCGGACGCAGCTCCGCCAAAAAGATCCTCGAAGAGTGCGGAATCGACGAAAGCATCAAGGTCGGGGACTGGAACGACGAGCAGATTGCGAAGATCCGTGCCAAAATCAATGAGGAGTACAAGATCGAAGGTGAACTTCGTTCCTCCGTCCAGATGGACATCAAGCGCTTGATGGACATCGGTTGCTACCGTGGCATCCGCCACCGTGCGGGCCTTCCCGTTCGCGGCCAGAGCACCAAGAACAATGCCCGTACCCGTAAGGGAAAGAAGAAGACCGTTGCCAACAAGAAGAAAGCGACCAAGTAAAAATTGATGAATTATGGCAAAGAAAACTACAACATCCAAGAGGGTTGTCAAGGTTGAAGCTTATGGCGAGGCCCATATTTCATCGACCTTCAACAACGTCATCGTTTCGCTCACCAACGCCCAGGGCCAGGTCATCAGCTGGGGCTCCGCAGGCAAGTGCGGTTTCCGCGGTTCCAAGAAGAACACGCCCTATGCCGCCCAGATGGCTGCAGAAGACGCCTCCAAGACCGCTTATGATGCCGGTCTGCGCAGGGTGAAGTGCTATGTGAAGGGTCCCGGCTCCGGTCGTGAGTCCGCTATCCGTACCATCAACAACGCGGGTATCATCGTGACTGAGATCGTGGACGTCACCCCGATGCCCCACAATGGTTGCAGACCGAAAGGCCGTCGTAAAGTTTAACCTTAAAAAGAAGTTACCATGGCAAGATATACCGGTCCGAGTACCAAAATCGCCCGTAAGTTCGGTGAACCCATTTTCGGTTCCGACAAATATTTTGAGAAGAGAAACTTCCCTCCGGGACAGCATGGCCTGGCTTCCAAGCGCAAGAAGCAGAAGGAGTATGGCGTGCAGCTGAAGGAGAAGCAGAAAGTGAAGTATATGTACGGTGTGCTCGAGCGTCAGTTCCACAACACCTACGACAAGGCTTCCCGTATGGCCGGCCAGAAGGGAGAGAACCTCATCCTCCTGCTCGAGTCCCGTCTGGACAACGTCGTGTACCGTATGGGCATCGCTCCCACCCGTGCCGCGGCGCGTCAGCTCGTCTCCCATCATCACATCACCCTGAACGGCAATGTCTGCAGCATCCCTTCCACCATCGTGAAGGCGGGTGACAGCGTCGCCGTCCGTGAGCGTTCCAAGAGCCTGGAGGTTATCCAGAAGAGTGTGGCGTCGGTCAACAAGTATTCCTGGCTCGAATTCGACACCAAGACCCTCGTCGGCAAGTTCCTCAACCTGCCTACCCGTGCCGAAGTTCCCGAGAGCATCAATGAGCAGTTGATCGTTGACCTCTACTCCAAGTAACCTTAAAGACCAAAACATCATGGCAATCTTAGCATTTCAGAAACCGGACAAGGTCATTATGCTCGAGAGCACGGAGACCGTCGGAAGTTTCGAGTTCAGGCCCCTGGAGCCCGGCTACGGGCAGACCATCGGCAATGCGCTCCGCCGTATCCTTCTGGCCTCCCTGGAGGGGTTTGCCATCAGCCAGATCCGCATCTCCGGTGTCGATCAGGAATTTGCAACCATCCCCGGCGTTATCGAGGGGATGCAGGATATCATCCTGAACCTCAAGCAGGTGCGTTTCCGCAGAATGATTGACACGGTGGATACTGAGACGGCGAATATCGTCATCAGCGGCAAGCAGGAGTTTACCGCCGAGGATATTTCCAAGGCCCTCTCTTCCTTCAAGGTGCTCAATCCCCAGCAGCACATCTGCTCGCTGGAGCCTTCGGTCAAACTGGAAATCGTCCTGACCATCACCAAGGGTCGCGGCTTTGTTCCCGCCGAAGAACTCCGTGACGAGAATACCCCCATCGGGACTATTCCCGTCGATGCCATCTATACCCCTATCCGCAAGGTCAACTGGAGTGTGGACAACTGGCGTGTCGAGCAGAAGACGGACTACGAGAAACTCAACCTCGAGATTGTGACCGACGGGTCCATTTCTCCCGATGAGGCGCTCCAGGAAGCGGCGAACATCCTGATCTCCCACTTCAAGCTCTTCACCGACAGCAAGAAGGTCCCCATCGACAAGGAAGCGGATTCCGACACCAAGAAACTGGATGAGGAAGCGCTCCGTATGCGTCACCTCCTGCTGACCAAGCTTTCCGACATGGGGCTTTCGGTGCGCGCTTTCAACTGCCTCAAGGCGGCTGATATCGACACCTTCGCCGACCTCGTCTCCTATTCCCGCTCCGAACTGATGAAGTTCCGCAACTTCGGAAGGAAGTCCCTGAGCGAGATCGATGAACTGGTCGAGAAGATGAAGCTCACCTTCGGGATGGATGTCACCAAGTACAATATTGAACCCAAGAAAAAGATCTAAAGATGAGACACAATAAAGCGATTAATCATCTCGGACGGCAGAGCGGTCACCGCAAGGCGCTGCTCGCGAACATGGCCTCTTCCCTGATTCTGGGCAAGCGTATCGAGACCACCGTCGCCAAGGCGAAGGCCCTCAAGCCTTATGTGGAACCCCTGATCACCAAGTCCAAGGAAGATACCACCCATTCGCGCCGCGTCGTGTTCAGCTACCTCAAGAACAAGTACGCCGTGACCGAGCTCTTCCGTAACGTGGCCCCCAAGGTCGCTGACCGTCCCGGTGGATACTGCCGTATCCTGCACGTCGGTTTCCGTCAGGGTGATGCCGCCGAAATGGCCATTATCGAACTGGTTGATTTCTTCGAGCCCGCCGCGAAGAAGGAGGTCAAGAAGACCACCCGCCGCAGCCGCGCCAAGAAGGCCGAGGCCCCTGTAGCTGAGGCTCCTGCAGCTGAAGCGCCCGTCGAGGCCCCTGCAGCCGAGGCTCCCGCCGCGGAAGAACCCAAAGCTGAATAAATCAAGCGTGGATAAAAATTAGCGTCCGTTTTCAAGCGGACGCTTTTTTTTGTATCTTTGGACCTGATAAAAGGAGTTTATCATGAAACATTTCTCTCTCCCCAAGAACGGAGGCCTCAAGGTCGAGGCGATTCCCCAGGATATCCTTCACAGTTTTGACAAGATTTACACCGAGGTCCGGACGGACGCTTACGCGGCCAGCCGCGAGATTGCGGATTTCATCGTTGCCAACATCAAGGAGTTTGAATCCTCGTCCCCGTCCCGCCCCTTTAAGCTGGGCCTTTCGACGGGTTCTTCCCCGATATCGCTTTATGAAGAATTGTGCGCCCGGTTCGCGGCGGGAGAGGTTTCTTTCCGAAATGTGGAAGTCATCTCCATCGATGAATATTACCCGATTGCCCCCGATGCACACCAGAGCCGGAACCGGAAGATTCACGAGGTGTTCCTCAACAATGTGGATGTGCTTCCTGAAAACATCCATATTCCCGACGGCAGCATCCCCCAGGAGAAACTGCACCGCTATTGCGCCGATTTTGACAAGATTGCCACCGGCATGGACCTGCTGGTCATCGGCGTAGGGGACAAAGGACAGATTGGCTTCAACGAAGCCGGTTCTTCCGAATTCAGCCGCACACGCACGCTTACGCTGCCCTATAACTCCCGCAAGCGGCAGGCCCGCAATTTCAACGGCAATATCGCCGATACTCCGAAGGCGGCCATCACCCTGGGCGTTGCCACGATGAAGAGTGCCAAGACGGTCGCCTTGATGGCCTGGGGCGAAGATAAGGCGGAGGCCGTTTATCACATCGTGGAACAGGAGTGCAGTGCTGAATATCCTGCTTCCTATTTTCAGCATCACGACAGGGTGCGGCTCTTCGTGGATGAGCCTGCCGGAGAACTGCTGACCCGCTGCGTGGCACCCTGGCTCATCGGTCCTTGCGAGTGGACTCCGAAATTCCGTCGGAAAGCCGTTGTCTGGCTCTGTCAGAAACTCGGTAAACCGATTCTCAAACTGACCCAGCAGGACTATCTGCAGAATTCACTGGACGAACTCCTGGATGTATATGGCAGTTACGACAAAGTCAATATAGACACCTTCAACGAACTTCAGCATACCATCACCGGCTGGCCGGGAGGAAAGCCCGGATGCAATGACACTACCCGGCCCGTCGCTTCGACGCCTTATCCCAAGAAGGTGCTTATTTTCTCGCCCCATCCCGACGATGACGTCATCTCCATGGGCGGCACCTTTATCCGGCTGGCACACCAGGGGCACGACGTGCACGTGGCCTACGAAACCTCTGGGGATGTGGCCGTGCACGACGACGTCGTGATCCAACTGATGGACGCCGCTGCCCAGCTGGGCTTCGGAAACCGTGTGGAGGAAGTGAAGAAACTGATTGCGTCCAAGCGGCCCGGTGCGCCCGAGCCCGTGGAACTCCTGGCCATCAAGGCGGGTATCCGCCGTTCCGAGGCGAGGGGAGCGGACCGCTCCTTCGGCCTCAATGACGAGACGAACGTCCATTTCCTCAACCTGCCCTTCTATGAATCCGGCGGCATCTCCAAGAAGCCGCGTACCCAGGTGGACGTGGACATCATCAAAGAGTTGATGAAACGCCTGCAGCCGGACCAGATCTATATGGCCGGCGACCTGGCGGACCCGCACGGGACGCACCGCGTCTGTACGGAGGCGGCGCTCGAGGCCTTGGACCAACTCCGTGAGGAAGGTGCCTCCTGGGCGAAGCGCTGCACCGTCTGGCTCTACCGGGGTGCCTGGATGGAATGGGACCTGGGCAGCGTGGACATGGCTGTCCCGTTGAGCCCGGACGAGGTCGTGGAGAAACGCCACGCCATCTACCATCACCTTTCCCAGAAAGACATCGTCCCCTTCCCCGGCGACGACCCGCGCGAGTTCTGGCAGCGGGCCGAGGAAAGGACGCAGAATACCGCCCGGCTGTACAACGAGGTCGGCATGGCGGAATATCAGGCAATGGAAGTATTCCTTAAACTTTATTAAACATACTATGAAAGTTATTATTCGTGACGACAGCAAGACCGCATCCGTATGGGCGGCCCGTTACATTGCAGACCGTATCAACGAGAAAGCGGCGAGCAACCCCGGCGAACCTTTTGTCATCGGTCTCTGTACCGGTTCCACCCCCATCGAGACTTATGCGGAACTGATCCGGCTTGTCAAGGCGGGAAAGGTCAGTTTCAAGAACGTGGTCTCCTTCAACATGGACGAATATGTGGGACTTCCTGAAAGCCACCCCGAGAGTTACCATTCCTTCATGCACAAATATCTCTTCGACCAGATCGACGAGCCTGCACAGAATATCCACATTCTCAACGGCAACGCCCCCGACCTGGACAAGGAATGTGCCGATTACGAGAAGGCTATCGCCGCAGCCGGCGGTTTCGACTTCTTCCTCGGCGGTATCGGTGAAGACGGGCATATCGCCTTTAACGAGCCCTTCTCCCCGCTCAACTCCCGCACCCGCGTCATGACCCTGACCGAGGACACCCGCATCGTCAACTCCCGCTTCTTCGACGGAGATATGAACCAGGTTCCCAAGCAGGCGCTTTCCGTAGGTGTCGCCACCGTTACGGACGCCAAGGAAGTGATGATCCTGGCTTTCGGCCCCAAGAAGGCCCGTGCCATCCGCGACGCCGTTGAAGGCCCGCTCAGCCACTACTGCACCGTATCCGCCCTCCAGAATCACCAGCAGGGGATCATCGTCTGCGACGAGGCGGCTGTCGGCGAGTTGAAGTTGAACAGCTACAAATACTTCAAGGCGGTCGAGGCCGCGGAAAACCGGTAAAAATTGCGTATATTTGTACCCTGTATGAACAGGATACTGGCAATCATCATTATGCTGCTGCTTTCTTTCGCCCTTCGGGCGCAGGAAAAGCAGCAGCTTTATAACTTGAATTTCAATACCTGGTCCCGGAGCGGCGTTACCTGGAATCCCTATCCCAAGGATGCGACGCCTTCCCAGCGGACCTGGGATACCGCCAACCGGGCACTCAAAATACTCGGGCTCAACTCCGTGATGCCGGAAGAAGAGCACGTGGCGGTGAAAGGCGGCAAGGCCGTCAAACTGGTCAGCCGCAAGGTCTTCGGCATCTTTGTTTCCGGCAGCCTGTTTACAGGCAGCTTTGAGGGCGTGGTCGGGACTTCCGGTGCCAAGATGAAGTTCGGCGTTCCTTTCAAGGGACGTCCCAAGAGCCTTTCCGGTTATGCCCACTATATTCCCGGTAAGGTGAATTTTGCCAAGGCCCCGTACCTGGCGATGAAGGATAAGACCGATATCGGCAAGGTGGATGTCTCGCTGACCGCGTGGCCGGAGCCCCGGCTTTACGATACGACCAAGGATAATTTTGAGCTGGATGGTGACCCGAGCGTCATCGCCAGCGACATCCTGTATTTCAAGACGGCGACGGACGGTTATGTCCGCTTCGAGATTCCCATCCACTACAAGGATGACCGTACGCCCTCCTTCATTATCCTTACCGCATCGGCCAGTGCTTACGGCGCCTATTTCACAGGTTCGACGGACAGCGTCCTTTATATCGACGACCTGCGGCTCAATTACTAAGGCATGAAAATTCTTTTTGTTCTCAATAATATGTACCTCCGGGGGAACGGCCTCTGTGCCTCAGCCCAACGGACGATCGATTTCCTGAAAAAAGCCGGACAGGACGTGAAGTTGCTTTCCGGAAAGAACGACGATCCGAACGGCCCCCAGCCTGATTTTGTCCTGGAGAAGGAATTCCATATCTATCCCTTTGACGGGCTCATCCACTCCCAGGGTTACAAGTTCTCCAAGAATGACAACCGTGTCTTCGAGGAGGCGCTTCGCTGGGCGGATGTGGTACATCTGGAAGAGCCTTTCCACGTGCAGTGGAAGGTGGCGAAGATTGCAAAGAAGATGGGGGTTCCCTGTACGGGTACCTATCATCTGCATCCCGAGAACATTTTCTGCAATCTCGGTATGGCGGGCTGGAAGGGGCTGAACAACACCACCCTGAAAATCGCCCGGGATCTGGTTTTCAATCACTGTACGGACATCCAGTGCCCCACGCGCAATGTGCTGGAGCGGCTGGAGAAGTTCAATTTCACGGCCCGGTTGCACCTGATTCCCAACGGACTCGTTCCCGCCCCGCTCATGCGCCAGCGGGATGCCGTCAGGGATCCGGAAAAGCCCTGGATGGTCACCTGCATCGGCCGCCTCTCGAATGAGAAGGACCAGTTTACCCTGCTCAAGTCCATGCGCTACTGCCGCCACGCTAAGCAGATCCAACTCTATTTTGCCGGCCGCGGCCCCGAAGAGAAGGCTATCAGGGCTCTGGCGGACAAGGTCTATAATGAAGGTACGCTGGCGTATCGTCCGATTTTCGCTTTCCATACCCTCGCGGAACTGACGGAACTGGCGGCCAAGTCCGACCTGTACATCCATTGCGCCAACGTGGAGGTGGAAGGCCTTTCCGCGCTGGAGGCGATGCAGCAGGCCGTGGTGCCCATCATCGCCGAGGCGCCGCTGTCCGCCACGTCCCAGTTCGCCCTGGATTCCCGCAGCCTTTTCCCCGCCGGAGACCCCAAAGCGCTGGCCGAGCGCATCGACTGGTGGCTGGACCACCCGGAAGAACTGGAGGCCATGCGCTGGAAGTACGCGGAATCCGTTGAGCAGTACAAGATTGACAAATCCATCGCCGCCCTCATCGAGATGTTCCACCAGGCCTGCGGGGCGTAGCCTTACTTAAATCCTGCCACAACCCACAAAATATTGGGCGTCTGGCAGAATATAGTTATTATTATGGTTGGGCGCAAACAGGGAATTGACCTTCCCTGAGAATGGTTGACACTTTTGGGGTGGTTAAACTAAGATTGTTTACACATTCACTGGACCGGTTTACATCGGAGGGTCCATTCCCCTAAAGTGGTTGTCAAACGTACTGTTTCCGTTGACATTATACTGGAAGACAAGAATCTTCCTTTTTTTATTGGTGGTTGCCGATCGTACGGCCGTCAACCACCATAGTTTTTCCAGCAGCGCTGCTGCTCACCGTGTTGACTATGAGCTTGTTCTGGCGTCTGCCAGCCAATACTCATATGTGGCCTCTGTGTGTTGTAAAAGTATATAATGCGGGTAAGTTCCAACTTACAGTCCGCCCATGTAGGAATGGCCATCTTGTAGAGCCATTCGCTCTTGAGGATACCATTGGCACGCTCTGCAATGGCATTTTCCAGCGGATCCCCGCTCTGGGTCATGCTGATATTTATGCCGTGGCTCTTGAGCTCGGACACATATGCATCGCTGCAATACTGGCAACCGCGGTCTGAGTGATGGATAAGGCCGTGAGCCGTCTCTTCATCAATGATGGATAAAGCCATTCTCAGGGCCTCAAGGGGGTATATCGTCTCAAGATTGAGCCCCCGACATCCCCTATTATGGGTAGACGATTTTTGCATTCTTTGAAAAAATGCTTCTATGCTTTGTGGCTTTTTAATACCTACCTTTGCCAAGGGACAATAATAACCTATATTTAATAACAGAGCATTTTTCTATGAAAAGAGTAATTGGAATAGGCGAAACAGTCTTTGATATCATTTTCAAGAACAATCAACCTCAGGCGGCTGTCCCTGGTGGCTCAACTTTCAATTCTATGATTTCGCTGGGAAGAACGGTAGCTAAAAATGCGAAGGCTGAAGTTCTTATGGTATCAGAAACCGGGAGTGATCAAGTCGGTGATATTATCGCGTCCTTTATGGAAGATAACGGAGTAATTGCAAAAGCAGTAACTCGGGCTCCTGGCACTCAATCACAGATATCACTTGCTTTCCTTGATGATAATAATGATGCTCATTACGAATTTTACAAAGGTTGTAATCAATCAGGTCTGAACGTATCCCAAGTCGAAAACGTTGACATTGAGAGAAACGATATTGTGTTGTTCGGTTCATTCTTCGCAATAAACCCGGATATCCGGGATTTCACTCGTACTTTGCTTATGAAGGCAAGGTCAGCAGGAGCAATTATCTATTATGATATAAACTTCCGCAAGAATTATAGGAAAGACTTGCCCGATCTGATAAATAATATTGAAGAGAACTGTAGGTTAAGCGACTTTGTCAGAGGTTCGGTTGATGACTTTGATTGTTTGTTTGACAACACTAACCCAGAAAACATATATAAGGAAAAAATTAAGGAACTTTGTCCCAATCTCATTGTGACCAGAGGGGACAAGTCTACGGAATACTTCAGGGCAGATGGCCGACACTTTTCTTTCCTGGTAGAACCCATACAAACTGTTTCAACAATTGGTGCGGGAGATAATTTCAACGCAGGATTTATCTATGGTTTGCTTGATGCTGACATTCGCCGCGAAGAGTGTCATTGCCTTGATGAAACCATTCTTGCCAGGAGCATAAGCATGGCTTGCAGATTCTCTTCAAATGTGTGCCGCAGTTTCAATAATTACGTTGACGATGATTTCAAGCCGTAAGACCGTTGTACGTAAGCGATATGAGGATGCATAAGGCTATTATACATATACTTTTACTTATTCCTGTTTTGTTCCCCCTGCCTGGATGTAACAGGCCGGAGCATTATGTGATTGGTTTTTCTCAAAGTCTTGATGATGAATGGCGCTTCCGCATGAATGAAGAGATGCGCCAGGAGGCATTGCTCTATGATAACATTGAACTAAGAATAGCCGAATCCAATAATGACCTGCAAAAGCAGATTTCTGATGTTGAACAATTTGTTGAACAGAAAGTTGATGTTCTCATAGTCTCTCCAATGGAGTCGACAAAATTGATACCATCAATTGAGAAGGCGTATGAATTGGGTATTCCGGTGATCCTGGTAGATCGAAAGGTCGATTCGGATAAGTATACTGCATTTATCGGTGCTGATAACTACAATATTGGAAAATCCGTTGGATTGTATATTTGCAGACACTTCCCAATGGGGGCCAATGTGGTTGAAATATCGGGAGCCTTTGATTCCTCCCCGGCAGAAGAAAGGCATAATGGCTTTGTGGACGGAATCAAGGATACACCTTGGATCCATTTGATTGAGACATCAGAAGCCGACTGGTTTAGCGAAAAAGCTTACGATTGCATGATTGACATTCTTAGAACGTTCAAGAATGTTGATGTCGTATATGCCCATAATGATTTAATGGCAAAAGGTGCATATCTCGCAGCTCGATCCATCAATATGGAGAAACAAATTTCTTTCATCGGAATCGATGCTCTTGACGGCCCGGATGGAGGGTCTACTTTTGTCCAGAACGGGGTGTTGATGGCATCCTTCATCTATCCTTCAGGAGGTGGGAAAGCTATACAGGTAGCAATGGACATATTGTCCGGCAAACAGGTTCAGAAGATCAATCTTCTTCCCACTTCAGTGGTAGATAGTACGAATATTCAGTTGATGGCACTTCATAACACCTATGTCAGTGCCCAGAGAAATATCGTCAACAATCTTGGCGATAAAGTTGGTGAGATGACCGAACAATACACACAACAACAATCAGCACTTCATCTTACCATTGTCTCTTTGATTGGCTCAATTCTCATTCTTGCAATTTTCATCGTTCTTTATAAGCAGCGTAACCTTATCAATCGGAGACTGAAAACGCAGAATGATACAATCTTAAAGCAAAATGAACTGCTGGAGAGAAAACTGGATGAATTCATAGCAGCGATTAAAGACGAACAGAAAGAACGCTTAGATAGCGGCTTCTTGGCCGAATTTGACCAAATTATCTCCGAACAAATGAGTGATCCGGCGTTGTCAGTGGACAGCATAAGTCGAACTATGGGCTTGAGCCGTGCAGGTTTGTATCGCAAATTGAAGGAAAGCGCAGGGGCTACACCTAACGATTATATTCGCTCAAGGAGGCTGGAATTGGCTCGTCGTATGTTATTGACAAGCGACTTGAGCATTAGTGAAATATGCTACAGAACGGGTTTTAATACACCGTCATATTTTGCAAAATGCTTCAAGGATGAGTTCGGATCATTACCAAGTGAGTATCTGGAAATGACTAAACCCCAAAGTGATCAATGAATAAAACTAAATCTATCATAGCGGTGATGCTGGCTTTTTTCACGATGGGCTTCGTGGATATGATAGGCATTAGCTCCAATTATGTTCAGCAGGATTTTGGCCTTACTGATTCTCAGGCCGGCCTGATGCCTTCTCTGCTTTTCTTTTGGTTCCTGGTTTTTTCTGTTCCGACAGGAATGCTGATGAAGCGTATCGGTAAGAAGAAGACAGTGATATTGAGCATAGTAGTGACTGCTATCTCGCTTATTATTCCGGTATTTGCATCCTCTTTTCCACTAATGCTTGTGGCATTCAGTTTCCTTGGTATCGGAAATGCGATTATGCAGACATCGCTTAATCCATTGGTTTCTTGCATAGTAGAGACGGGCAAACTTGCATCAACGCTCACTTTCGGACAGTTTGTGAAGGCAATTGCTTCATTTATTGCTCCATATATTGCCATGTGGGGCGCTACTGCCGTAATCCCTTCATTCGGCCTTGGCTGGAAAGTCTTATTCCCTATTTTTACAGTCGTAATCCTTATTACATTGTTCGTTCTGGGGACGACTCAAATTGATGAGGAGGGTTTTAATGAGGGCACAACATCCATTTCCGAGTGTTTCAAGATGTTGGGGGATCCCTTCATCCTATTTTGCTTCTTATGTATTATTTGCCATGTCGGTGTTGACGTGGGTACAAATACATATGCGCCGAAAATCCTTATAGCACGCCTTGGCCGCACCCTTGATGAAGCTGCGTTTGCAACCTCCTTGTATTTTATTTTCCGCACAATTGGATGCTTCTCAGGTAGCTTTATTCTTCGGAAGATATCTCCAAAGGCATTCTTCACTATCTCTGCGTTGGTGATGGTAGCCTCGATGGTCATACTATTCACAGCACAGACCCCGGCGCTCATTTACATTGGCATTGCTATGGTCGGATACGGTAATTCAAATATATTCCCCATTTGCTTTAGCCAAGCCATTACTCATAACCGGGACAGGGAACCGGAAATCTCGGGCCTGATGATAATGGGATTGTTCGGTGGAACGATTTTCCCGTTCGCGATGGGGCTCGCTTCTGATGCAGCGGGCATTATAGGAGCTCTTCTTGTCTTGAGTATTGGAACTTGCTACATTCTGTTCATGTCTTCAAAAATCAAAAAGGCTATATGAAAAGAAGTTCCTTGTTAATTATTTTTATCGTATTGATGTCAATACCGGTGGGAGCGCAGTATAATCCACATCCTAAGGGTATCCTTTATGACGAAAACTTCAGGGGACAGTTTCACTTCAGTCCTAAAAGTGGATGGATGAATGACATCAACGGACTTGTCTTTTCAGGCGGAAAGTACCACATGCTTTACCAGTGGGGAGAATCTGTCCGTCACGGAGGTTATGCAACCTCTGAAGATTTATTGCACTGGACAGATAGAGGCGTTGCTCTAATTCCCAAGAAAACATTTCTTCAGGGAGCAACGCAGAATGTATCCGGGGACCAGATTTTTTCCGGTAGCGCAGTAGTCGTTAACGGAAAAATAGCAAAAAGAATAACAGGCTGTGCCAAAGAGACAATTGTGGCTGTGTATACTGGCACAGGAAAAGGAACATGCCTCGCTTGGAGTAATGATAATGGTGAGAGCTGGCACGATTATCCAGGTAACCCTGTTGCAAATCCCACAATCATAAAACACAATTATCCCCGGGATCCAGTTGTCTTTTATCATGAACCATCGAAAAAATATATCCTAGCGATTTATGAAGATGGCACTTCATTTTATTGTTCAGATGATTTAATAGAATGGCAGTTTTTGAGCAATATCGAATTTGGATTCGAATGCCCCGATATATATGAGTTGCCCCTGGACGGGGATACGAACAACATGAAATGGATTCTTTGTGATGCAAAAGGTAGCTATTTAGTGGGACATTTCGATGGCGAAAGGTTCATTCCTTGCGGACAGAAACCATTATTGATGACATGTGGCCCTGATTTCTATGCATCTCAGACTTTTCCAGCAGGCGGTCTGGCAGATAAGAATGACAAAAGAGTAATTCAAATAGCCTGGATGGATCGATGGAATGGAGGATGCGGAGAAACCATATGGAAAAGAAACGCAACTTTCCCAGTCGAATTGGGGCTTGTTTCTCGTGGCGACAAAATGTGTGTTACCAGAATTCCCATTGAAGAAATAAAAGCGTTATACACCAATACATGGAACTGGGAAGCCCAGACGCTCACGGAAGACAATAACCTTTTCAAACAGAACATTAAGTCCCCCAAAGGTCTGAGGAAAAGGGTCTTCGATTTAACTGCGGTATTTGATCTTAACGGTTGTGGGGCTAGTAGATTTGGCTTTCAGATAGCGAATAAAACAATTGCGTACAATGTTGACGGCGGAGTCCTTCTTGATAATAAGCTGCTTCCTGACCCCGATGGAAAATTGGAAATAAGAATTCTTGTGGACTGGGGGCAACTGGAAGTTTTTGCGGATGGAGGCGCATATTCATATTGTGAACAGTTTGCTTTCTCGCCGGATGGTAAAGGAAAACTCGCCTTTTTTACGGATGGTCCTGTGTCTCTTGTTTCAATGGAACTCAACGAGATAGGGAGCATATGGGAACAAAAATAGCTTCAATCGAGAAACGAATAATATAAAACTATAGATGAAACACTTAAGAACACTATTCCTATCCGCAATCGCGTTTGTGATTGCTGTCTCGTGTAAAGAGGAAGAGCCTTCTATTAAAGATGAAATCTCTGCCAGCCCCGCAGAGGTGGCTCTTCTCGCGGACGGCTCTTCAAAAGTCATTGTGAATGTCAAAGCGTCAAGTAATGACTGGAAGATAGTGAAAAACAGTGAGTCTGTCTGGATATCTGCTATCCCCGAAGATGATAGTTCAGTGTTGGTAAGCGCTAGTGTTAATACGGCCGCAACTGCTCGAGATGGGTATTTTTCTCTTGTCTGCGGGTCTGCTTCTCAAATCGTAAAAGTGTCTCAGGCTGCGGCAAAACAATATACTATTACAACAGACAAGAATATTGTCGATTTGGATGCGTCTGGCGCACCTCCCCAAACAATCAAGGTGTCTGCTAATGGAGACTGGGCCGTGTCTATAGATTCAGCGGCTCCATGGATTGTAGTTACTCCCATGTCGGGGACGGAGGGTGATAGTATAATTTCCGTTTCCGCAGAAGTCAACACTGTTCAAGAATCTCGCAGCGGTGAGTTCATCCTGAGCTGTGGAAAAGCAAGTACAAAGGTTACCGTTTCTCAAGCTGCCGCCCTCCCGCCGTCTAAAAAGGTCAGTATCAAATTCGGAACGGAAGAACCGGTAGAAATTGAATGCACAAGTCCCGGCATTTACGAATCAATTGTGAGCCGTCCAGCTTCCGGGATTTTTCACATTACTATTGAAGAAGATACATTCGGCTTTCTTTCCCATAGCGGTGCCGGCGGACTCGGAGATAACTGCACTGATCAGAATTCCGGTCTCCCGCTGGCATTCTTGGGCAGCATTCCCTATCAGTTTGTTGTAAACAAGGCAATTGGATCGATGGATAAGTCGGATGAGAAATGTCCCTTCACGCTCAGCTATTCCGAAGCCGGCAAGATGAAAGTAAGAATCGATATCAACAAAGACGTGCCGACATATTACTTGGAAGACTATGTAGAAGATTCTTCCGTGGTTTACAATGAGCAGTTTGATTTACTGCTCGGCGGAGGGAGCTACTCCATAGCGATGAAGACGTATACTACGCCTATGAAAGATGGGAAGGGTGATGCTTATGGGCAATGGAATACTGCTGTATCAAAATATACACAGCCTGATTTTAATGGTGCATTCTGGGACGGTAATGATGCCACAGCAACCAAAGGACTTTGCAAAGAGTTCCTCGAGGCTCTCGGAATTGACGAATGGGTTGGCGTAGAAGGATCGAAATTCGGTTATCAGTTTCAAGCTTTGCATATAGGTTCCGCAGCTTGTGAACTGGCCGCCGTTTATTCCCCGAAGTTTAAAGCCCTGACCGGCCCTACGGACGTGGCCGTTAATCTTGATTTGTTCCGTTTCGCTACCGGTACAACTGCCGATGTATCAATTGAAGTCACTGGCGGAGGCCAGATCTCTGAAGGGGAAACGACTGTTGATTATACAGATTGGAACGATAGAACTCCAAAGACGGAAACATGGAATATCTCAAGCCCTGTTACGTCATATATTTTGGTGGACAACGAGTATTTCTCTCATACAACCAAATGGAACGATACCTCGGCCGCCAGTGAGAATTCCAAGATTCTCAAGCCTATAAGCCATATGAAGTTCACAATCATAGGTGCAACTCCCGAGACCAGGCTGTACATCTCATCGGCCGCCAATCAGCGTATTCAGATTCATGGCCTGAAGGTCATCAGGAAATAAACGAGATAATCTGTTTTTATTAGGATTGTAATGATTAATATAGTAAAAAGAATTCTTTTGCTGGTTACAGGGCTTTGCCTATCTCTCTTGGCGGTAGCCCAGAGCAAATCCATTAAAGGGACAATCCTGGACACCGATGGCCTGCCCGTTATCGGAGCGGCGGTTATCGTTCAGGGCACTACTAAAGGAACGTCGACTGACATGGACGGCAGATTCCTTCTTTCCGTGAATTCCGGTCAGACAATTGAAATATCTTCTATTGGTTTCAAGACCAAAACAATTGTTGTTACGGAATCTACAGAATACAATATCCAGTTGGAACCGGACGCCCAGTTTTTGGACGAAATCGTCGTCGTTGGATATGACACTCAAAAGAAAGTTAATCTAACAGGCAGCGTATCATCACTTCCCGCAGAGGTGATGGACAACAGGCCTATTGTGCAGGCATCCACCGCACTCCAGGGGACAATGCCCGGTGTGACCGTGTCCACACATGGAGGCGCCCCTGGAGATGACAGCCCCAGCATTCGTGTACGTGGCCTCGGAACTTTCGGTACATCTAGCTCTGCGCCTCTCGTTCTGATTGATGGCATCGAAGGCGACATGAATACTGTTGACGCCAACCAGATTGAGTCTATATCTGTACTCAAAGATGCTGCGTCTTCAGCAATTTATGGATCCCGGGCCGCTAACGGTGTCATTCTTGTCACCACTAAGCGTGCCTCAAAAGAAAAGTGTTCAGTGACTTATAAGGGTTATGTCGGATGGCAGGTTCCGACGGCTCTGCCTGAATTGGTAAATGCGGAAGAATATATGATTCTCGCCCGAATGGCCACTGAGAATGATGGGGGCACATCTATATATACAGACAGATATATACAGAATTATCGCAAGAACAACTACCACGATCCGGACAATTTTCCAATCACGGATTGGCAGAAAGAGATTCTTCAGGGAGATGGGTTTACCACTAATCATAACTTGACGGTCAATATGGCCGGGGCAAAAGTCAAGAACGTGATAAGTTTCGGCTATGTGTCTCAGAACGGCATAATCAAAAATTCTGATTTCCAGAGATATAACCTGAGAATGAATACGGATATCCAGCTCGCGGAAAAACTCTCCCTCCGTGTTGATCTCACAGGGTCGTACGGCATCAGAAACTTCATGCCGGAGCAGAGTAGTATTATTTCGTTCATGAATGCCAGGGATCCTTTGATGTTGGCAAGATGGTCTGATGGAAGTTATGCTCCCTTTACTGGTGGCTCGTTGAACGTTCTCCCTTATCTTGAGGGTATGGGCGGCAACACGGAGCAGCAGAAGATTAATCTTGGTCTTGCGATAGAATTGGTGTATAAACCGTTTAAATGGTGGACGATATCAGGAACGGCTGCGCCACGTTACGTTCAAAACCATACTCACGCCTTTGTGAACAAGTTCTTTTACCATTCTGACCCTTACGGCTCAATATCAACGACAAGTAACGTCGAACATAATTCTGTAACCGAGTCTCAGAGTCAGTATTATTATGGCAACTACTATATCACATCCATGTTCCAGCATCTTTTCGAGGGCGGGCATTATGCAAAACTCCTTCTCGGTGCTTCCAACGAAAGTATGGATAACAGAAACTATTCGGGATACAGGCAAGATTATGATTATCCGGAGTATGAGGTTCTCAGTGCGGGCCGGGCGGATGAAACGCAGACCGCGAGCGGCACCCGCAACCGCTGGAGACTGATGTCTTTCTTTGCCCGCGCCAACTATAACTTCAAGGAGCGCTATCTTTTCGAAGCCAATGTGCGATTCGATGGTTCTTCCAGGTTTGCAGAAGGCAAGCGGTGGGGTATTTTCCCGTCTGTATCCGCAGCATGGCGTGTGACGGAGGAACCATGGATGAACGGAATTAAAAACACCTTGACTGAGTTGAAATTCAGAGCTTCTTACGGTCAACTCGGCAACCAAAGCATTGGTAGCGACTATTATCCCACCATACAGGCACTTACCATTTCCAGCATCTCAATGAACGATATCATTTACCCCATTCTTGCAACCAACACCCTGGCAAATGAAGACATAACCTGGGAGAGTTCAACTATGTATGATGTCGGTATGGATGCCGCATTATGGAATAAACTGTCCATTACTGCCGATTTCTACCATAAAATCACCAACAATATCCTCCTCAAACTTGACATCCCCGGGACTATTGGCTTGGGTGCACCTTACCAGAATGCCGGTACTGTGAGGAATATTGGCTGGGAATTGGGTATAGGTTATGGTGACACGAAAGGGGAGTGGAGTTGGAATATTCACGCAAACCTTTCCGACGTGTATAACAAAATTCTTGATATGAAGGGCACTACGGGAGGAAGTGGCGCCATTAGAAATCAAGAAGGTTTTTCAATAAACTCCATTTATGGATATAGGTGCCTCGGTATCGCCGCAAGTCAGGAAGATGCTGATTATGTCAACGAGCATCAGTTGCAGTTCGGCAGTATGATTCAAGCAGGTGACCTCGTATATGAAGATATCGCTGGAGACCATGACGCGTACGGAAACCCCATCCCGGACGGGAAAATAGACGCCAACGACCGCACTATCATTGGAAGCGCCATTCCTCGTCTTTCTTATGGATTAAATCTCAATGTCACCTGGAAAGGCCTGGCTCTTAATATCCTATTCCAAGGTGTAGGTAAGGCGGATGCTTATATCAGCGGATATTACACTCAGCCGTGTGTTAAGGGTGGTACATTCCGTAAAGAGCATCTAGATTGTTGGACGCCGACAAATACTGAATGTACTATGCCAAGAATGACATATAACACAACGAACAATACCCAGACGTCAACGTTCTGGATGGGAGACGCTTCATACCTTCGTCTGAAGAATCTTCAGTTATCTTACTCCCTTCCTGCGAAATGGATGAAGGCTATCAAGATGAGAAATATAACCTTCTTTGCCAATGCTGAAAACCTCTTCACGGCTACGAATTATTACCAAGGCTACGATCCTGAAAATATGTACACAAACAGCGGCGATGGTGTAGCCACAGGAAGTGCTACGAATTATCCACTTGTAAAGACTTTTACCGTTGGCGTTGACATCAAATTCTAGAAACATGAAAAAGATAATAATATCATTTGCGCTGGGGGTTCTTTTTACTTCTTGTTCATTGAAGGAAACTCCGCTCAATGGACCTTCTACAGGCACCTTCCCATCAACGGAAGAAGAAGTGAGAGCAGGACTTCTCAGCGCATACAAGAGCCTTGCCAACAATGTTCAGAGCCGTACGCCTTTCCCGTTCAGGTTACTTGACGAGTATACAGATATCGGGACTACCCGTGCAAGCAAGAATCCGAAGGTGGTAGTGAAAACATCTGAAGAAGGGATTTTCGAGACGCAGTATTCCCGAATATATAAAACCGCAGGAAGAGTCCACCTCGTGCTAGATAATCTTGACGACCTTCTTAAGAATGGCTCAATGGATGAACAGACATACAATCAGTATAAGTCCGAACTTCTTCTTATCCGAGCTTATATTTATGACCTTGGCTGTCAACTCTGGGGAGACATCCCGTTCATTGACCATTGTCTCAACCTTACTGACTATTTGTATCCCAGAACGCCACGAGAGGAGGTTACCCGGAGAATCCTCGAAGATGACCTCAAAGATGAGATGCTTAATTCACTTCCCGTCCGATGGAATTATTCGGAATGGGGAACCGGTCGTTTGGGCAGAGTGGGTGCCTATATGCTCAAGGCTCGGATTGCACTTAACTGG
>JAEEGL013565104.1_pt1 | contig 41750 bp, 41 predicted proteins | sample 9134231 | NCBI WGS metagenome assembly JAEEGL01 (sample SAMN16246548, study PRJNA631951) | gut metagenome | biome: gut microbiome; feature: rumen; material: fiber-attached | host: Bos | place: Iran: Karaj | collected 2018-10
CACCATGTTTCAGCCCCATGCTCTTGATCCGGAAAACCTGGACTTTAAACTTCTTTCCGACGGAACCGAGATCAGCCGTTTTTACAGCATCATGAATAAGGGAACCTTTCATGATGTGGATCAAAATCAGGACAGCTGGGAGCGGTTTTTCAAATCCACGAAAAGAAAGTATGACAGCGGCGAAGATGTAACAAGGGAATGCTCGCGGATGTGTGATATCATGCTCACCCGGGATGAGAGAATGCGAAAGTTAATCAAGGCTAACTTTACGCCGGAGGATTATTTTGAAGTCCACGCAAGGATGGTGGGAACGGGAATGATTGGCGGAAAGGCCTGCGGTATGCTGCTTTCCCGAAAGATTGTGGAAAACCACAGGCCGGATATCTTTACCAGAATCGAACCCCATGATTCCTATTACATCGGATCGGACGTGTTTTACGCCTTCATTGTAGATAACGGATTCTGGGATCTGAGGATCCGGCAGCGCACGGAGGAAGGCTATTTTACACTGGCAGAGGAATTTACCCAAAAGATCATGGAGGGAAAGTTTTCCGGCCGGGTGGAAACGGAATTTCGGCGGATCCTGGATTACTATGGGAATGATCCGGTGATCGTACGCTCCAGCTCTATCTTAGAGGACGGGTTCGGAAATGCCTTTGCGGGAAAATATGACTCCGTATTTTGCGGGGCGCCGGGCACACCGGAAGAACGTCTGGAAGCCTTTGAGAAAGCAGTGAAGGAAGTATATGCCAGTACCATGAGCTTTTCCGCTCTGGATTATCGAAAGAGACGGGGGCTGGATAAGCGGGATGAACAGATGGCGATTTTGGTGCAGCGTGTTTCCGGCTCCCATTATGACGGGTTCTTTATGCCTTGTGCCGCAGGGGTAGGGTATTCCATGAGTCCCTACAGGATCGGAAATCTGCGCTCCGAATCCGGAATGCTTCGTCTGGTTATGGGCCTGGGGACGGCAGCGGTTGACAGGCGCACCGGGTCCTATCCCCGCATGGTATCCCTGGATGCGCCATCCAAGATCATTCATACAACCATGGCAGACAGGCAGCAGTATTCTCAAAGGATCGTGGATGCAGTCAGCCTTCTGTCCGGGGATGTGGAGGGCTTTGATCCTTTGAAGATCAGTGAGATATTGCCCTACTATCAGAAAAAGCTTCTGTATTCCCATAACTCGGATACGGAGCGGATGTTCCGTGAGCGGGGACAGAAGCGAGAAATCCTGTTTGTAACCTGCGAGGGACTGACGAAAAATGAGCAGCTGATGCAGGATATGAGGGATATTCTGGCACTGATCCAGGAGCATTATGAGTATCCGGTAGATACGGAATATACCATTAATTTTTCACAGGACGGAAACTATGTGATCGATCTTTTGCAGTGCCGTCCTTTGCAGCTGACAAAAGACGGAGAGAAGGTAGATTTTCCCAAGACCATAGACCCTGAGAATGTGCTTCTGGAAACCACAGGGGTGTCCATGGGCTTTTCCAGAAAGCGCAGCGTGGATGTGGTTGTCTATATCGATCCCATCAAGTATTATCAGATGCCCTATAAAAAGAAGTATGATATCAAAAAGGCACTATCCGACGTAAACTGGTACTATCGGGGAAAGGAAAAGCATCTGGTACTTTTGACCCCGGGACGGATCTGTACCTCCTCTCCGGAGCTAGGAGTTCCCTCTGCCTTTGCGGATATCAGTGAGTTTTCTCTCATTGCGGAGGTGTCGGAATCCAAGGCAGGATACATTCCGGAGCTGTCCTACGGCAGTCATATTTTCCAGGATCTTGTGGAAGCAGAGATCCTTTATACAGCTGTTTTTGAAGGAGAAAGCACCAAGGCCTATCAACCGGAGATCCTGACACAGAGCAAAGACATTACGGAAGAGATCACAAAACTGTCGGAAGAAAATCAGGGAATCCTCAGAGTATTTGATGTATCCCGGGAAGAGATGTGTCTGTACTATGACCTGACAGAAGAAAGACTTGTGATCACGAAAGGAGCAGCAAAGTGATTTACTTAAATGACTATCTATACGGCGGTGATACCGTGGTTAAGATCCTGCACTGCTATTCCCAGGATCTGAAGGCAGATGCCATAGAGCGCAACAACGGTATTGATCTGGCACATAGCAACTGTCTGTTGCAGATGATCGAGCTTTTAGAGCATAACGATTTCCTGGCTGCTCAGTCCCAGAAGATCCGGGAATTCTATAAGTACCTGGCGGACCGTTACCCCTTTCTGGCCTTTACCTTTAAGGGGCGCATCAAGTCCCTGATCCGGCTGGAGGAAAAGATCAACGGCAACATCGTTGAGTATATCTATGATTATTACAGCATGACAGGGAAATATCCTTCGGAGGCGGAAATCAAAAAAAGGATCGGTCGGATCCGGGATCTCATTGCTTACCGGATCGTCCTCTCCATGCCCCAGTGCCATATTAAGGAGGGAGAGGATCGCAGAGAGATTGAACTGAAATACCTCTATGAGTTTGCCAACCTGTTGCCGGACTTTCTGGAGGAAAGAGGCTTTGAGCCCCAGCTTTCCGGCATTGATGATTACAGTCTGCGGATCGATGAGCGACTGAAGCCCTACTATCGTGACTACATCGAAAAGCCGAATCTTTTCGGTTATCAGTCCCTGCACATCTCCTTTTTTGACAACACCTCCCGCAGCAACATCGAGGTGCAGATCCGCACCAAGGAAATGGATGATAACGCGGAGATCGGACCTGCCAACCATCTGGGCTATGAGAAGCGGCAGGAAAAAGAGCGTGCCCGCAGAGAAGCTATCCCCCTGGGAGAAAATCCCTATTTTGACGATGCCTATGAACGGGGCATGAAGCTGCAGCAGCTGGATCTTTCCCGCATCAATGTGAACATGTTCGGTGCGGTGGACAACAGTCTGGTAAATGACGGGTGCGGACTGTACCGTGGACGGCTGATCCTGCCCTATGAGCACCTTTCCCGTTTTCAGAACGATCTGGTGTAGCAATGTTGTCTTTTCCCGCCCCGGAGTGATAAAATAGGGAGGTAGGAGATGTTCTGACAAAGAGGAGGAAACTAACGGCTTTTGATGTCTTTTATGGTTTTATTTCCTGCAAAACGGTGATAAAATAGCATCATAAGGCTTGTGACATCGCTTGGGAAAGGGTGATGATATGAACGATAAAAATATCTCCTCGGATTTCGAAAGCTTTCTGGTTGAAAACAGAAATAAGATCAATCAATCTTTCAACAACATTCTGTGGATCTGTATTGCGGCGGGGCCTCTCATCGCTATTGCCGTATATTTTAAGGTGTTTGCAGGTGTAACCTATCTGACGGCTTTGCTCGTTTCCCTTTTCATGCTTTCTCTGGCGCTGATCCATAAGGCGCTGATAAAGCGCAGGGTCGCTTCTTTTGTAACCTGTATCGTGGCCTTTCTGGCCATAGACTGTCTGCTCATTGTTATGGACAGTGCCCATCTGACCATCTATATCGCCTGGTTTTTGATCCCATTGCTCAGTCTGCAGTTTTGTGATTTCAAATTGTATTTTGTTTCGGTGGCGGTGAACTACTGTTTTATGGTGCTTGCTACCTGGCATATGGCGCCCTATTTTACCGAAAGAAGAACAGACGTTGATACACCGCTGGCTTATTTTCTGTCACGTATCGGCGGCCTTACGGTGGAGATGCTGGTTATGATCTGTGCGGGATATGTGCTTTGCAGCATGATCCTTCGCTACTACCGGAATCTCATTGAAAAGGCAGCGGTTGTCAGCAGGGACCAGATGGTGCTTGCCCGCAATGCAGCCCAGCTGAAGGCTCTGGCAGGGGACTATCTGTGGGTGGAGGATATCGATCTTACAAAGAACACCTTTGAACTCATCGTTGCCAACGATGAAAGAGTAGAAGAATATATGGGGGATACCCGTACCAATGCAAAGCAGCTGATCCCGGGGCTTTTGAATCTTGTGGTAGCAGAGTCCTGCAAAAAAGAAGTACTGTCTTTCGTGGATTTTTCCACGTTAGATGCACGTATAGGGGATAATAGATCGATTGAGCTTTCGTTTCAGAATGAAAACGACGAAAAGCGTCTGGCAAGGTTTCTTGTATCCGGGCGTGGTGAGGATGGCAGGATCACCCATGTGATCTGGCTTGTCAAGGAGGCATGATGCTATGAAACGATTTGCGAGGATATGCCTGTTTACGGCGGTGGATATTCACCGGATCTTTGGAAGAATCTCTACAGTAGTGCCACAAAAATCTATATAGACGGAGTTGAAAAAACAAAGCCGGACAGTTCGGAAATCACCTGGACCTGTACGGATCGCATTGAGATCAAAACACCGAAGGGAGTTAAGCTGTAATGTTTGTGACAAAAAACGAGACGGAGCATTTTTCCTATGAGGATTGTGTGATCCGGGAGTTTGAGGTATCAGAAGATGGGATCGCTCTGACGGTGGAGGCACTGATCATAGAACCCAAGAACAGTCAGAATACCAATTTTACCAGAAGCTACGCAGATCTTTCAAAGATCCTGTTGGAAGGAGGGAAGATCCGAAAGGCAGTCAGGGAAGGCTGTAAGCGATATGATGCCGACGACAAACTGCTGGAGGAGATCCCGGATGAGGACCTGACAAAAGAGGAACTGGAGAAGCTTCTTGCAACCATCTCAGGACAATATCTGTATGATCTGAAGGAAGCGAAGGCATCAGAGAATGCCAAAAGCCTGGTACTGGGTATCGAGATGACAACGGAGGATTTGACGGGAGTGGATGCGGAATCCTATCAGATCCTGGTAGAGTGCAGGGACGTTATCATCACCTGGGAGAGGTACTTAAACAGAGTACAACAATAGTAACCGGAAATAAGGAGTCTGAATGAATACACGTACATTGCTTCTTGCAATCCAGTATGCATCCATCATGGGTTTGTTCTTTGAATGCTGGATCATCTTTAAAAGAATGAAAACACCGGCACATTCCTATTTGCTGATCAGTTCCATAGCGGCGCTTCTCAACAATACGGGATATCTGCTGGAGATCAAATCACAAAGTGAGGAAGCCTATATTGTTGCCCTGAAGTTTTCCTATCTGGGGCGGAGTTGGTATGCCTTTTTTATCTTCCTGTTTATTGCTGAGCTCACGGGCTTTCATATTGCCGATGTGCACAAACGGATCATGATGCTGATCTGTGCCGCCATGTATTGTGTGATCTTTACAATTCCCGGCAACAGACTGTACTATACGGATTTGCATTATGAAATCGGCGGAATGTTCCCGAGACTTCAACACGGAAACGGGATCGTGCATCACATCAATATGGGAACCCAGTTTCTGTTTATTCTTGCAGCCATCGTTTTTTTGTTTGTGGCGCTCAAGTATGAAACCAGAAGAGTGCGGAAGATGTGCTATCTGACACTTTCAAGTGCCATTGTCATCCAGGCGATTTTCCTGGTGGTCCAGCTGACGGGGGTTACGGAGCTGACAAAGAGCTACGATGTAACCATGATCGGCTACTTTATCGGAACCATCATGATGCTCATCGCAATACTGTCCTTTGATCTTTTGGGAACCACGGAGATGGCCAAGGAATTTATTATCGACAGGATTTCCGAGGGAATCATCGCCGTGGATAATGACGGCGTTCTGCAGTATATTAACGAGCCTGCGGCCAAGCTCTATCCGGAGCTTCAAAAAGTTAGCATAGGACAACGAAAAAAGAAAAAGGATGAGCAGGATGCTACTGCTTCGGTCATTGATAAATTGCAGCAGGCAATGAAGAGCGATAAAAATATCCTCCATGAGGACCGGGTCTATGCACCGGAGGAAAACCAACTGATCCACAACGGAAAGCAGTACGGAACGCTTTACGCTCTGGTGGATGAGACAGAGCATATCCGCTATACGGAGGAGCTGGAAAAGCAAAAGGAGATCGCTGACAACGCAAGTCACGCAAAAAGTCTGTTCCTTGCCAATATGTCCCACGAGATCCGTACCCCTATCAATGCGATTCTGGGCATGGATGAGATAATTCTTCGTGAAACCACGGAAAAGAATATCCGCTCCTACGCCGGAGATATTAAGGCGGCGGGAAAAACCCTTTTGTCGCTCATTAACGATATCCTGGATCTGTCCAAGGTGGAAGAGGGGAAGATGGAGATCATTCCGGTACGGTATGAACTGGCTTCCCTGGTGAATGACCTTTGCAACATGATCCGTGGCAGGGCACAGAAAAAGGGGCTGTTTTATGAGGCTAAGGTGGACGAGCATACGCCCCATCTTTTGATGGGAGATGAGATCAGAATCCGTCAATGTGTGCTGAATCTTTTAACCAACGCCGTGAAATATACGGAAAGCGGCAGCGTTACCCTGCATGTGGGCTACAAAAAGACAGAGGATGAAAACAGGATCCTGCTTTGCATTTCCGTAGTGGATACCGGCATCGGTATGAGACAGGAGGATCTGGAAAAGCTGCTGATGCCATATCAGCGTATTGAGGAGCAGAGAAACCGGTTCATAGAAGGTACGGGTCTTGGCATGAGCATCACCCACCAGCTTCTGGATCTGATGGGAAGCCGTCTCATGATCGAAAGCGAGTATGGAAAGGGAACCACCATGTCCTTTGAGGTACCCCAGGAGGTTGTTTCCTTTGAAGAGATCGGCGACTACAACGAGCGCTATGATGAGAGCATTGGTGACGCATCCACCTATCAGGAATCCTTCCATGCACCGGATGCACGTATCCTTGTGGTAGATGATACGGAAATGAATCTCACCGTTATGGAGAATCTGTTAAAGCATACACAGCTTCAGATTGACTGTGTTCTCACGGGAAAGGAAGCAGTGCGTCTGGCGCAGGATATCCCCTACGATATCCTGTTCATCGATCATATGATGAGCGAAATGGACGGCCTTGAAACCCTGGTGCATATCCGGGAAAAGGGGGTCAATACTAAAACCCCTGCGGTGGTTTTGACAGCCAATGCCGTATCGGGAGCCAGGGAGCAATACCTGAAGGCGGGATTTGATGAATATCTGTCCAAGCCTGTGGATGGAGGCAGACTTGAGAAGATGATCATTTCTTTTTTGCCGAAAGAGAAGGTAATGAAGGTAGAAAAAGCTGAAAAGGAAGAGAAAACCCAGGGACAGGACTTATCCAATTCACTTTCGTGGCTTTCCGATGTACCTGAGATTGATGAAAAGAGCGGCCTGAAGTTTACAGGCTCCGAGGAAGGTTATCTTTCGGTGCTTCGGGTATTCCACCAGACAGCAGTGGAAAAGGCCAATGACATAGAAGGATTCTTCAAGGAGGGTAACCTTGAGGAATATACCATCCGGGTGCATGCACTGAAATCCTCTGCCAGGATCATAGGGGCAGCACAGCTTTCCAAACTTGCGGAGAGCTTGGAAAAGGCAGGAAAGGAAAAGGATACAGCCTTTATTGAGGAAAACACACAAACCCTTCTTTCCATGTATCGACAGCTGGATGAAAAGCTTTCTCCCCTGGATGAGGAGGCTGAGGATCTGCCGGAGCTTTCCGAAACAGAGCTGAAAGAGGCTTATGCCACCATATCGGAGATTGCCCAGGCAATGGATTTTGGTATGATGGATGATATTCTCAGGCAGCTTCATGGCTATAAACTTTCGGAAAAAGATGGGGAAATCCTCAAATCTTTAGAAAAATGCTTTATAGAACTTGATTGGGATGATATGATAAGGATTGTAAAGCAGTTACTGTAAGGAGTGGGATACTGTTATGGACAAAGAGTATGATTTAGATGGATTATTAAGTGAAATTTCCGGTACGGTTCAGTCTATGGCCGCACAGGAACCCGGCAAGGTAGTTATCATCAGCCAGTCTAACAGTTTTCTGGCTAAGAGCATTGCTGCGAAGCTTGAGGGTAGCGGCATTCGTGCCATAGCAGTTCAGGCTGTCATCAAGGAGATTGAAAAACAGATAACGGGATCCAATCTGATTCTTCTGTTTTTGAGTGACGAACTGGAAAGTATGCCTGAGCTTGTAGTATATCTGAAGGATATGATCCATGAAAAGCAGCAGGGCCTTTTCCTCATCGGAGATCCGCCCCAGGAAGCCTTTGTGAAAAAGATCATTCCCCCATCGGATATTACCGAGGTGTTCAAACGTCCTTTGAATATTGAGGCACTTTTGGCAAAAGTATCAGGGTACCTTGAGGAGAATACCGGGGAAAAACGTAAGAAGACCGTTTTGGTCGTAGATGATGACGTGACCTATCTGCGAACGGTTTATGAATGGCTGAAGGGCAGTTACCATGTGGGAATGGCTTCCAGCGGTATGCAGGCCATCAGTTATCTTGCAAGAAATAAAGTAGATCTGATTCTTTTGGATTATGAGATGCCCATTGCAAACGGACCTCAGGTGCTTTCCATGCTGAAAAGTGATTCGGAAACCGTTCAGATCCCTGTCATGTTTTTAACCGGACATGGGGATAAGGACAGAGTGTTATCCATCGTGGGCCTGAATCCCGCGGACTATCTGCTTAAGACCATTGACAGATATGCCCTTTTGAAAAAGCTGAATGATTTCTTTGAAAAGAATAAATGATCGGCTGATAAAGCCCCCACAAATGTGGGGGTTTTCATAAGTATAAAAGACAGTACAGATAAAAGGAGATGGAATGGGAACAATATACATTACAGGACATAAAAATCCGGATCTGGACAGCGTTTGCAGCGCCTACGGCTACGCCAGCCTCATGAACCTGCAGGATCCCGATAACACCTATGTTCCGGTGAGATGCGGGCATTTGGCCTCTACCACCAGAAGCATATTGGAGCAGCTGGAGATCAATATCCCGGAATACAAAAGGGATGTTTTTCCCAAAGTGCGGGATGTGATGCTGTCGGATGAGCGGATGATCGATGTGGATGACGATCTTACCGCTGTAGCGGCGATCTATGAAAAGAATAATCCCAGTGCCATCCCCGTCTATGAAAAAGGAGAGTTCTTCGGTCTTTTGACCGTCGATGATATTACCAACTGGACCATGCGGGAGCTTTCCAAGGGAAGCAAGATCACTCAGATCCCCAAGGTCAGAGACATTATGACGCAGCAGGAGCCCGGCATTGATGCGGATGAACTGTTTGACGAAGGCAAATCCATGCTGCAAAGCTCCAGCAAGCGCGGTCTTGCGGTTTATGATGAAAACGGTTATGCCGGATACGTAACCAGACGCTGTTTTTTGAAGCAGCCGAAAAACAACGTGATCCTGGTGGATCACAATGAATCCAGACAAAGTATTCAGGGAATCGAGACTGCCAATATCGTTGGGATCATCGATCACCACAGGCTGGATGCCATCAAGACGGAGCAGCCTATCTTTATCTGCGCAGAGCCTTTGGGGAGTACCTGTACCATTATCTACCAGCAATATATCAGAAATAACAGGACTCCTGATCCGGTTACTGCAAAGGTGTTGTTAACGGGCCTTATTTCCGATACCCTGATCCTGAAAAGCCCGACTACAACGGGAGATGATGTGGTAGCCGCACATGTGCTGGCATCCATTTGCAGGGTGGATCTGGAAAGCTATGGTCTTTCCATGTTCAGCAGACTGGAGGGCCTGAAGGAAAGAGAACCCAAGGCTGCCATTACCTCCGATTTCAAGACCTATACCGAAAACGGTATCAAGATCGGTATCGGGCAATGTGAGGTAACCACCCTCAACGATCTGAAGGACTATGCTGTAGAATATGCTGCGGCACTGGAAGAAATCAGAACCATGCAGGGACTCGGCTGGGCAGTTCTGATGATCACGGATGTGATCCATGAGCACAGTGCCCTGATCTGTACCGAGCACAGATGCAACAGACATCTGCCCTATAAGCTTGTGGGCAAGAACCTGTTTGATATGCCTCATGTCATGAGCCGGAAGAAACAACTTCTTCCTGAGATTGTACATGCCATAGGAGAGTGACTTTGAAGGTGCGCTTTTGTCTGAAAACAGCGGGAGTGGGGCTGATCCTTTTTACAGCCCTGCTTCTGCTGAGTTTTTATACCCCCTTTTGCGATCTTTATGCAGAAAGGGTCTATCCTTATATTGCCGACGGATTGGGATCCTTGACGGCACAGCTTTCGTTTCCGCTTGGAGAGATTTTGATGTATGCCGCCAGCCTTTTTTTGCTATGCTGCATCCTGCTTGGCCTGCTCTTTTTAATCTTTCATAAAAACGCCGGTGTGAAACGGGGCTGTCTGCATGTTTACACTGCCTTGCTTTTGATCCTTGTGATCGCAGGGTTGGTGTATGAGCTGAACTGGTTTCTGGTGCTTCGAAGTTCTCTGCTGGGCCATGGCAATCCGAAGGAGGAAACCTTTACCTTAGAGCAGCTCCAGACTCTGAGAGGGGCCTTTGCCACAAGCATCAACACCATTGCAGAGGGCCAGGAACGGGACGAAGAAGGAGAACTTATTTATCCGGACAGAGAGGCAGCAGAGGAGGGCGTGGCCGAAGCTTTGCGGGGGCTGGGATCTGAGTTTTCCAGGTTAGAGGGAGCGTATCAAAAGTCCAAGCAGGCCCTTTGTTCCCAGATCCTGGATGCCATGGATATCGGAGGCTATACCTATCCTTATACCATGGAGGTGACCTATAACGGATATATCACGGATCTGTATTATCCCTCCCTCATCGCCCATGAGCAGTGCCACCATAAAGGTTATTACAGGGAGAATGAGGCGGTGTTTTTGGGGTGCCTTTCCCTGATGAGATCAGAGGATCCTTTCCTTCGGTATTCCGGACTTATTACGGCCTACAGCTTTTTGGACAATGCCTACTATGACCAGCTGCGCCATTTCTATGAAAAAGAGGAGGCCTTGCAGATCTATAAAAGCCAGGTAAATCTCTCTCAAACTGTCCGGGCAGATCTGGATCAGGCCAGCCGGGCGGCAGCGGCCAGGTTGGAGGCAGAGCAGTCTGTTCCCAAGGCGGTACGTGATTCTGCCAAGGAGGTCTCTGATGTGGGCTGGGGTACCCAGGGAAAGCTGCTGGATCAGGATAGCTATGACGGATCGGTGCAGTTGTTTTTGGAGTATTTTATGGGGGAGCAGGTTTACGAATGACACCGAATTTGATATACTGACTATGTACAGATCCTATTACAGATCACAGGAGGCTTTCTATGAGCGAACAATTATTTTCCAATCAGAACATTATTTCCTGGCTCCAGTATTTTTCAGACCAGACCGATCTGGATCTGGAGCATGTCAAGCTTTTAGATATCACGGGTAAAAACAAAAATCTCATCCCCGCAGTGGAAGCACATCGGTGCGTACTGGTCTTTACCGAAGCCGGAAATACCGAGATCTTCTATAAGATGTGGGAAGTAGGCCTTGGGGAATGTGAGATCGTCTATAATGAGGGATCGGAGCCCCGGGGGCCCATTAAGCGCAACAAGGTCAACGAGATGATCGATCGCGGCATCAATGCATCCGCAGGAATGATCGTGTTAAATCCCAATGCCCGTAACACTCTTCGTTTCGGCATGGACAACACCCAGTTTGCTCTCGGCAGTGTAAAATATGTGGGCTCCGAGATCCGAACCGTGCTGCTGTCTAAGATGAAGATCCATGAAAGTAAGAATATCTGCGTAATCTCCGGTGAATCCATTGCCGTAGAGGCTGCCATGACAGCAGGCGAAGGCACCGTTATCGCAGTAGAGTATAAGGAACGGGATCGGGAGACCATGGAAGAGAATGTAAGCCGCTTCGGTCTTTCCAATGTGGAGATCGTTGACCATGTGGGAGCGGATACCATGGACAAGCTTCCGGTTCCCGAAACCACTATGCTGGTGGCTTCCGCATCTTTGGAAAATGAACTGGCTTATCTGACAAAGATCAATCCTGAGATGGAATTTGTGATCTACACCCTGGACTTTGGCGTAGCAGGTTCCATTCGTAAGATCTTAGAGCAGTACAACATCGGAGACATCACCATCCTGCAGATCGCCGTTTCCAAGCTTACCAGCAGGAATGTATTTGAAAACCAGCCTGCTCCCTGGATCATTACGGGAAAAGGAAAAGCCTGAATCTAAGCACTATTACCTGTTTTTGAGCGCTGTTTTGTGCATAATTTTTCGTAAACGTTTTCGAGAATGTTTCGACAATATCCATATTGCACAATAAAACGGCGCTCTTTTTGTGTTTATTGTATAAATACCGCCTTGAAGGATGCTTCCCAAAGGTGCATACTATAATCGTCGCAGGAAAACAAATGCGGCAGGTGCATGAGGCACCGGAAGGAGGTTATTATGAAAATCTATAACATCGAGAACACAGACAAATTCATCAAGACTCTTACAGAGTGCAAGGGTGAGGTTGAGCTCATCAACAAGAGCGGCAGCCACATCGCATTAAAGGATGAGAACCTGGATGTACTCAAGAGTGTTTGCACAGACAACACCATCAAAGAGCTTGAGATCAACTTTTCCGATGGTCAGGATGCGGTAAAGATGTTCCAGTTCCTTACCGGAATGACCAACGTGGCTTAAAGCCACCTTTCCCTTTGATCCCGGATCGGTGCATCCGATCCGTTCCCTATAACAACCAGTTTTGTTCATATATAGAAAAACGCAGGTCAGAAAACTCTGATCTGCGTTTTTTCGTGCCCGCGACCGGAATCGAACCGGTACTGTATTGCTACAACAGGATTTTAAGTCCTGCGCGTCTGCCAGTTCCGCCACGCGGGCGCTATGAGCACTTAGCAACCGTATTTTGGTTGCTTACGTGCGAATGCGCACCTGGACACTTAATGAAATCGAGCCGTCAGGCGAAGATTGAATTTAGTGAACATGGTGCTACCGGAACAACGACCCAGACGGGACTCGAACCCGTGACCTCCGCCGTGACAGGGCGGCGCTCTAACCAACTGAGCCACTGGGCCAGGTAAAACCGATAGAAACCGGTTTCACAAGTGGACCTTCGGGGACTCGAACCCAGGACCGACCGGTTATGAGCCGGTTGCTCTAACCGACTGAGCTAAAGGTCCATATCATAAGAAAAAAGCCGATGATCGGACTCGAACCGATAACCTGCTGATTACAAATCAGCTGCTCTGCCAATTGAGCCACATCGGCTTATAAAATATACAGCTGATTTGTAATCAGCTGCTCTGCCTACAAATGACTCATTTCATTCCTCATTTGTCATGAATTGAGCCACATCGGCTTATAACAACCAATAACGTGTTCTTTTTTTGCACGTCACGGCAAAGAATAGAGTACCATTTTGAGGTATATCTGTCAAGATATTTCCTATACATATCATTTTTTCAGTCTATACACAAACTATACCAGGCAAAAGTGTCTGATGCTTTTGCTGGCTGAATACCCGTGATGGGTTGCGGGAAATGGGCAGAAAGAGACAAAAGAGTGTTCTTATGATAAAATGTGATACAACCATGAGCAGAAAAACGGAGGAGATCATTTATGCTGCTGCGTCCCGGTATCCATTTTACACCCGGCTACGGATGGATCAATGATCCTAACGGCCTGATTATCTATCAGGACCGGTATCATATCTTTTTTCAGCACAATCCAAAGGGACTGGTCTGGGACTCTATGCATTGGGGACATGCAGTATCTGAGGATCTCATGCATTGGAAGCAGCTTCCCATTGCCCTCTATCCGGATGAGATGGGGGATATCTACTCTGGTAGTTGTGTGCTTGATAAAGAAAACAGAAGTGGTTTGGGAAGCACTAAGGTTCCGCCGCTTTTGGCTTTTTACACCTCTCACCATCCTGAGACGAAAAGAGAACAGCAATGCCTTGCCTACAGTTTGGATGGGGAAACTTTTGAAAAGTATGAGGGAAATCCCATTATCAAAGGCTTTGAGCATACCCCTGCCAGGGATCCCCATGTTTTTGCGAATTCCATCCGGGGTGGTTTTAGCCTGTGTATTACCATGGAAGACCGGATAGATTTTTACCATTCCGAGAACTTTTTATCCTGGGAGAAAACAGGGGAATATCATCTCCCTGCAGCTGCCTTTCAGGGCATGATCGAATGCCCTTGTATGACCTTTTTGCAAGCAGAAGGTGAGGATACAAAAAAGGCTGTCCTTTTGATGAGTATGGATGTTCCGGAAAGTGAGTATCGGAAATTTCCCAAAGGGTGTAAACCTCATTCCAGGCTGATGCAATACCTGGTGGGGGAATTTGACGGAGATACCTTCCGGGAAACGGATCCGATAAAGGGCCCCCGGCTGGTTGATGCCGGAAATGATTTTTATGCAGGCACTGTTTTTTCCAATTGTGAGGATACCATTTTGATGGCGTGGCTCGGAAACTCCAAAGAGAGTATGCAGATTCCCACAGAGCAGGAGGGCTTTCGGGGGATCCTCAGTTTTCCCAGAAAGCTGTCTCTGGTAAAATCGGAAAACGGATATGTCCTCAGACAGGAGTTTTACCCGGCTGATCTGAAAGGCTGCAAAGAGGTTACTTTTACAGAGGAGCCGGGAAGGCAAACACTACAGGATCACTGCGTATCGGAAACCATCTCTCAAAAGGGGCTGGTGGCTAAGACCAATTATATAAGCCGGGAATCATTGGGGGAAGAATAGAATGGATCAACAAAGAGAATGGATCAGGGCAAGAGAAGGGCTTTTGAATGCCATCATAGAGCTGGGGTTTGAGGAAGAACTGGGCATACAAATTGCAAAGCAGCTGGGAAGTCCAAAAGCCATACAGAGGATGACGGCCTATCTATACAATGAGAAACCGAAAAGTATTGAGGTCGTAGTGGATGAAATGCTGGCCATCTGCAGTGAGATTGAGACCTGGAGAAAGAAGAAGGAAGCCGAGGAGGCAAACGCCAGGTATAATGAGATGCTCTATTATGGCTTGGGAAAGTGATATAACCCCACTTTATCACGAGCGATAAGAGCCTCGTATTTTACAGAAAGATACCGCAGTGATAGGATAGAGATCACAAAAAGCCGCTACTTGTGCAGGAGCTACAGGTGTGCTATACTTCCCTTGTGTGTCTATGGGACATGACAACTATAAAACTATCGATTACAAGGGGGATTTAAACATGCCGAATCAGGAAATTCCGTACAAGATCTATCTCGAAGAAAATGAGATGCCCAAAAGCTGGTATAACGTCAGGGCTGATATGAAGAAAAAGCCCGCACCGCTTTTGAATCCGGGTACCCTTCAGCCTATGAAGGCAGAAGAGTTGGAAGGCGTTTTTTGTGGCGAGCTTTGCAAGCAGGAGCTGGATGATACCACAGCTTACATCGAAATTCCGGAGGAGATCCGTTCTTTCTATAAGATGTATCGTCCGTCTCCGTTGGTAAGGGCTTACTGCCTGGAGAAAAAGCTGGGTACACCGGCGCATATTTACTACAAGTTCGAGGGTAACAACACCTCCGGCAGCCACAAGCTCAACTCCGCCATCGCTCAGGCTTATTATGCGAAAAAGCAGGGCCTGAAGGGCGTTACCACCGAGACCGGAGCAGGACAGTGGGGAACCGCTCTTTCCATGGCATGTTCCTACTTTGATCTGGACTGCCAGGTATATATGGTAAAGGTTTCCTATGAGCAGAAGCCTTTCAGAAGAGAAGTGATGAGAACCTACGGTGCAAAGGTTACACCCTCTCCTTCTATGGATACTGAAGTAGGTAGAAAGATCAACGCAGAGTTCCCGGGAACCACAGGCTCTTTGGGCTGCGCTATTTCCGAAGCAGTGGAAGCTGCTACCACCCAGGAAGGTTACCGTTACGTACTGGGCTCCGTTTTGTCCCAGGTACTGCTGCATCAGTCCGTCATCGGTCTGGAAGCTAAAACTGCACTGGATAAATACGGCATCAAGGCTGATACCATTATCGGCTGCGCAGGAGGCGGTTCCAATCTTGGCGGTTTGATCGCACCCTTCGCAGGAGAGATCCTTCGGGGTGAAAATGACTATGAGATCATTGCAGTTGAGCCCGCATCCTGCCCTTCCTTAACCAGAGGCCGCTATGCATATGACTTCTGCGATACCGGAAAGGTTTGCCCTCTGGCTAAGATGTACACCTTGGGTTCAAGCTTTATTCCTTCTGCGAACCATGCAGGCGGACTTCGCTACCACGGAATGAGCAGCATCATTTCCGAGCTCTATGATCAGAAGATCTTAAAGGCAGTAGCTGTTGAGCAGACTGAGGTATTTAAGGCGGCACAGGAGTTTGCAAGAGTGGAGGGTATCCTTCCTGCTCCCGAGTCCAGTCATGCCATTAAGGTTGCCATTGATGAAGCCTTAAAGTGCAAGGAGACCGGAGAAGCCAAGAACATCGTATTCGGTCTGACCGGAACAGGATACTTTGATATGGTGGCATACCAGAAGTTTAATGACGGAGAAATGAGTGATTACATCCCGACGGATGCAGATTTGGAGAAATCCTTTGCAATGATGCCTCAGGTAAATCTGTAAAATAAGGGATCGATTTGGAAATAAGATGAAAAAAGTAGCTTTGATCAATGACCTGTCAGGGTTCGGCCGCTGTTCCCTGACAGCAGCGATCCCGGTGATCAGCACCATGGGATTGCAGGCCTGTCCTCTGCCTACGGCAGTGCTTACTGCACAGACAGGTTTTGAATCGTATTACTGTGACGATTTTACCGACCGAATGGGACAGTTTACCGAGCAGTGGAGTCTTACGGGAGAGCAGTTTGACGGTATCGTTTCCGGCTATCTGGCATCTCATAAGCAGATGGAGAAAGTCCTTGCCTTTTTGGAGAAGTTTCATCAAAAGGGATCTTTGTACCTGGCGGATCCGGTACTCGGAGACAATGGGGAAAAGATCAAGATCTTTACAGATGACCTTTTGGATTGTATGAGACAGCTTGTGAGAAATGCAGATGTGGTAACACCTAATCTGACGGAGCTTTGCTTTTTGACGGGAGACAGCTTTGAGGAGCTGGTACGTCATAAGGATGATGAGGACTATGAAAAGCGTATCGAGGAGATTGGTAGAAAGCTTTTAGAGTCGGCATCCCGGGATCAGATGGTGATCGTAACCGGAATCGAGCAGGGAGAAAGCATCGGTAATATGGCCATCTGGAGCAAGGACAGAGTCTTTTTAAAGAGCCGCTTTAACGGACGCAGTTATTCCGGAACAGGCGATCTGTTTGCTGCAGTGATATGCGGATGCCTGCTGAAGCAGATTCCCATCCGTGCCGCCATTTACAAGGCTATGGTCTTTTTGCAGGAATCCATTGCAGAGGCGGAACGGGAGCAGGAACCGGAGATCTACGGTATTCCGTTTGAGAATCACCTGCATCTTTTATTAGATTAATTGGGGAACAAAAATTATAGAATGATCGGGGATTATGAAGAGGGAGGTAATCGTATGAGAGAACAGACAAAACAAAAAACCATTACAAAAACAACGGCAAAAAGCCACGACAGGATCTACTACATGTCCTGTGCGGGATTGTTTGCAGCCCTGATCTGTGTGATGACGGCTTACCTTTTGCATATCCCGGTAGGTGTGAGCGGCGCCTATATCCATTTCGGTGATGCGCTGATCTATCTGGCAGCCAGCCTTTTGCCCATGCCTTATGCCTGCGCGGCAGCGGCCATCGGCGGATCCTTAGCCGATCTTTTGACAGCACCCATGTGGGCTCCGGCTACGTTTTTGATCAAGCCTTTGCTGGTGGTTTTGTTTACCTCCAAAAAGGAAAAGATCGTGAACCCCAGAAATGTGATTGCAGCCATTGCAGCTTACGGTATTACGGTTGTGGGATATTATGTAGCAGAGAGAATCCTGCTTGGCTCTGCAGCCAGTGCATTCATTCTTTCCGCATCCGGAAACGTGATCCAATCTACGGGAAGCGCCGTGATCTTTTTGATCTTCGGTCTGATGCTGGATCGTATGGGAATTAAGAAGCGTTTGCACATCGCGGATTGAGAAAACAAAGGTATATGAATTAAAAAGAACTGCGGTAGAAACCTATCGCAGTTCTTTTTTTCTCATTTTTCAGGGCAGATTATTTGTCTTCCTCTGCCTCATCAAAGAAGTCTTCTACCTCTTCTTCAACTGCTTCGGCAGCCTCTTCTTTTTCTGCCTTCTTCTGCTCGGTAACGGCGTCCTCCAGATCATCCTCATCATCGGCTTCGTCGAAGAAGAAATCCTCTTCCACATCCTCGTCCTTGGATGCGGTAGCCTTGTCATAGAGATCCCTTGCCTTATCCTTGGCACTGTCATACAGATCCTTAGCCTTCTCAGCTGCGGGGCCTGCAAGATCTTTTACCTTCTCGGCTGCGGGGCCTGCGAAATCCTTTACCACACCGGCTACGTCGGAAGCAAGTGCAGATGCATCCTTCTTCATAGCATCGAATGCAGGATAGCGGGGCGCAGCTGCATCGGAGAGATCCTCGTCAAAATCGAAATCGTCATCATCATCAAACAGATCATCGAAATCGTCATCATCAAAGTACTCTTCGTCTTTTTTCTTGTAATAGTAAATGGCACCTGCGGCAGCGCCGATTATGGTACCCAGCAACATCAGTTTTCCGAATTTTTTTGCCATAACACAGTCTCCTTTTTATACACTAAAGTATTTCCCATAACAAGAAATCTGATACCCCTATTTTAGAATAAAAAAAAGGAAAGTACAAGAAGTTTTCAGAAAGTTCACTAAGTTTATGGATAGTTTTCTGAAATCGTGATATCATCATTCCATAATCATTTAGGAAAGAGGAAACAGCGATGAAAGAGACCTTATACACCATACCCCTGACGGATGCCTTTAAAGCCGGAGATGAATGTCCCCTTTGCTTTGTGGAGCGGGACGTGGAGCAGGATCTTCTGGATCTGGTGCTGGGATCTTCCGCATCCTACATGGAAAGCGATATGCGGGATCTGACGGATAAGGCGGGTTTTTGCAGAACCCATTTTAAGAAGATGTTTGACTACGGCAACACCCTGGGAAATGCCTGGATTTTGAAGACCCATTACATTCTCATGGAAAAGCAGCTGGCTGAGCAGATCAAGATGTATGCGCCGTCCAAAACCTCCCTTTTGAACAAGCTGAAAAAATCGGAAAACTCCGATAACAGCATTGCAAACTGGGTGAAGGAAAAAGAGGAGAGCTGCTATATTTGCAACCAGTATAAAAAGACCTATGCAAGATATCTGGATACCTTCTTTTTCATGTTTAAAAAGGACAATGGCATGAAGGATATGATCACCGCCAGCAAGGGCTTTTGCCTGCACCATTTCGGTGATATCTGTGCGGAAATGGACAACCAGTTAAATGATGCTCAGAAGGCAGAGCTCTGCGCTCTGTTGTTCCCCAAGATGGAAGAGAATTTAAAGCGTGTCGGAGACGATGTGGCGTGGCTCATTGAAAAGTTTGACTACCGAAATAAGGATGCGGACTGGAAGGATTCCAAGGATGCGGTACAGCGCGGAATGCAAAAGCTCCGGGGCGGTTATCCCGCAGATCCAGTTTATCAGCAGGCAAAATGATTAAAAAATGAGACGGCTTAAATGGCCGTCTCAACATTTTTACGAAACTCCTCTGCATGATTCATTACATAGTAATAGGTGTATTGTTTTTCAAAGCCCAGTCTCTTGTAAAGGTTTAATGCGATGGGGTTGTTTTGCATAACCTGCAGATAGATATGACAGGCTCCGCAGTCTTTGGATTTCAGGATCGCTGCCTGACACAGCTTTTTCCCAAGGCCCATGCCGCGACAATCGGGAGCAACCACCACGTTATGCAGAAGGCTGTAGCCACTTTCAATAGCCAGGGAAGCAACAGCAACCACGCGATCCTGCTGAAGGATCTTAATATAGATCTGCTCCACGGAAACCTTGGCGTGGATCTGTCTTGTCATCTCCTGTTTTGCAGGATCCGTCAGATCCTCATATTCAAAGTAGGATTCAAACCAATCCTCCGGCTTAGGACTGAAGGTGACGGCGTCCAAAACCGAAGTAACATCATAGTCAATGTGAGCATCCTCAAGGGGGAGGGTCATAACGTCGGTAGGTTTTACTACCTGGTAGCCCCGTTTTTCCAGGTAGGAGATAAATTCTTTGTCTGCATCTGTCAGCTTGAAGATACAGGGTAAGCCGTGTTTGTCGTATTCCTGTTCGCAATAGGCAACTTTTTCAGGAAGCTCTATGGTGGAAGCTTCTTTGATCTGAACTGAATTGGCGCGGCCTGTAAAGCCGTTGGTAAAGCGAAGCTCCCAACCGTCGTATTCCAGCTGTTCCAGGCCTACATAACCGTTGGCAGCAATATTTTCCAAAAAGCGAATTTGATCCTTTGTAATAGCCATTTTCATTCTCCTTTTTTGTGTCGTTTGCTATTTTACCACACTTCTTGACGAATTGGTATGGAAGAACTATATTCAAAATGAGTTTCAAAAGGAGCTTTTGCAGGAAGGAAGATGATTTTTATGAACAATAGTCAGATAGAATTGATCCATGGGTCCTGTGCAGATCAGGAGGCGGATGTTATTGTCAATGCAGCCAACAGCGGTCTTTGGGCCGGAGGCGGTATTTGCGGTGTGATATTTGCTAAAGCAGGAATGAGAGAACTGACAGAGGCCTGCCGGGCCTATCAAACACCTCTGAAAGATGGCGATGCAGTGATCACACCTGCCTTTCAGATGAAAAATGCAAAGGCCATTATCCATGCAGTGGGACCGAATTTTGCCGTAACACCCACGGCCTTTGAGGAGTTGTTTATGGCTTACTTTCATTCCCTGGAAGTGATGATGAAAAACGGCTATCACAGCATTTCGTTTCCCCTGATCAGCTCCGGTATCTTCGGCGGCAGCCTGGAAAATCCCGTAGCGGAATCCACAAAGCAGTGCCTGAGAGCCTACCGGAAATTTACGGAAAGCTATCCGGATTACGATATCCATGTGAAGCTGTGCGCCTTTTCCGCATCAGAGATGGCGAAGGCTCAAAAAGAATACGACGAGATGGGGATGTGATGAACAATGAGAAAAATTGTATTAACCATCGCATCGATTTTATGTTTTATCCTCGGGTTTGTGGGCCTGTTGATCCCGGTGATTCCGCAGATTCCCTTCTTTCTCCTGGGAATCGTCTGTCTTTCAGCGGCGTCAACGCGGTTTAAACGCTTCTTTGTAGGAACGTCCCTTTATCAAAAATACCTGAAGGAGCATGTGGATAAGCATGAGAAGATCGCTGAATTTTTAAATGAATAGAAAAGGGCGATTTCCGTGTCTTTGCATATCCGGAATAATGAGGACAACCAACTTGATTCAATTAAAGGAAATTACAAAAGAAAACCTGGACGAAGTACTTGCATTAAAGGTTCATGAGGATCAAAAATCCTTTGTATCATCCAATGGAGATTCCCTGGCACAGGCCTATGTTTATGGAGGGACAGCCTTTCCCTTTGCAGTGTGTGACGGCTCCGAAGTCGTAGGATTTATTATGATGGGATACTACGAAGCTAAGTCCTATTATACGCTTTGGAAATTTATGATCGGCAGTCAGTATCAAAACAAAGGATACGGACGCAGAGCCCTGGAATTGGGCATCCGGTATTTACAGGAACAATTTGACGTATCCGAAATCTATACCGGAGTGGTGCCGGGCAATTCTATAGCGAAGAAATTATATCGATCTGTTGGATTTAAAGAGACAGGATTGGTTGAGTTCGGAATGGAAGAAATGCGGTTGCATCTTTCTTCAAAATAAGAGAAAATGAATCAGAAGCTGTCATGATCAGTCGTGAAAGAGAAACGAGGAGGATAAGAGTCATGGAACGACGTATAGAAACAGAACGACTTATTTTGAGGACAGTTACCCTGGAGGATGCAGAGGCTATCTTTCGATGGACCTCCGATCCCGATGTAAACAGATATATGATTTATCCCCTTCATCAGGACATTGAGGTTACAAGAGAATGGCTTAAATCTCGTGATACGGATGGAAAGGATACCTATGATCTTGGCTTTGTGCTGAAGGAAACCGGTGAGCTGGTAGGAATGGGCGGAATCTACTACAAGGAAGAGCTGGATATCTGGAATATCGGATATAACCTGAGAAAAGATTGCTGGGGCCGGGGACTAGTTCCTGAGGCAATGAAGGCCATCATAGACTATGTGGATAAAGAAAAAGGAGTCCGCGCCATAATGGGTGAGTTTGCAAAAGAGAATGCAAAGAGCAAACGTGTTATGGAAAAACTGGGGATGACCTTCTGGAAGGAATGTCAATATACAAAGCTTGACGGAAGTGTAACTTATGATGCTTGTGTGTACAAAAGGGAGTTACATGTTTAAGAGAGAAGTTTTTATCACACAAATACTGATATGCATCTTTATGGGTATCCTGACTGCATGGAACTGGCATCTGTGGACAGATGAGATCCTATTACAGAGTAAAAACTGGCACAAAGGATACTAAGCAGTGAGCTTTAACATATCCTCCGGCAGGCAGGCCCTGTCATCGATATAGTAATCACAGGTGATCTTGCGGGAATTGTTGCCGTAAAGGGCCACGATTTCCGGAAGGTTATCATTGATGGCGTCAAAGATAAGCCCCTGCTCTTTGCACCATGAAACGGCGTTCTCAAGGGGCTCCCCTGCCCGGCAGGTCCAAAGGATGATCTTGTGTCCCAGGGCCTTGCATTTTTTCAGATAATCGATGAGGACGGTATTGGGGTCACCTAATTCCGGCCAGTTGCTATAGCACAGTGTTCCGTCGAAATCTACTGCAAAAATCTTATATTCTTCCATATCCCAAACCTCCCATATTTACCTGTTTTCAATGCCTTTTCGAACATATGGTTGTGTTATTATGATAGAACAAATGTTCTGAAAATGCAACCGCTAGATATGGGATGCAAATGATGCGCAGAACACATGTTCTTGATCTTTTTCATCTATCAAAAAACAGTTCCTTGTGATAAAATCAGTAGGGTAATTTATGAAGGCCGGGAGAGCGTCAAAGGAGTGGTGAAATGAACCAGATAGAACGGATACAACTGATGGAAGAGAAGGCTGACAGGGTGAAAGATGCACTGCCCAGACTTCAGGAAGCAGCAAAGCTGTACAGGGATGTCCTGTCGGATGTGAAGGATCTGGAACGATACTACCAGACGGTTTGGCGGGATGATTTTGAAGATGATGAGAAGGGCAAATTTCCGGCAGATCTGAAGCGGGGGATTCTGTCTGAAGATATGCTGTATAACCTGTTAACCGACTTTGATGCCATCAAAGAGATGTAAGAAAAAGGATCTGAATTATGAAGTGCTTAAGTTGTGGTGCCGAACTGGGATTGACAGATGAAATCTGTCCCTATTGCGGCAGAGTCATTACGGAAACGGCTTCTCATCGGGCCGATCTGAAAACCTACAAGGAGAAAACAGAGACAGGCAAACGGGGACTTGCAAAAGTCCTTTCCGGGAATCTTCCCCTGATCATCAGTGCGGTGATGATGCTGGTGCTTTTGATCGCCGATGGCGTTGCCTTGTATGTGAAGGAAAATGCTTATCATTTTCGCTCTGACGCCATGCGAATGGAGTCGGTGAAAGAATACGATACCTATGCAAAGACCATCAAGGAGTATCTGGATGCCGGAGATTATACCGGCTTTGTTGCTTTTAAGGATTATCACCGTATCGCAGAATGGGAGCCCCCTTATGAGGATCTGAATCTGATCTGGGAATTGGCCTACGATTATGAGAACCTGGTTTCAAAGATGGAGTCAGCCCTTATGTACGGAGAGCAGGCTAAACGGTATCATGAAGATACGGATGTCAGCGATTGCAGGAGAGAAATCAACGAGTTTTATCGGGAATTTGAGTCAATGCAGTCGGAGATCGAAACAGACCCTTACGGCACTTATATTTTTGACATGAAGCAGAAAGCGGATGCCATGCTGAAGGTTTATCTGGGATTGGATGATGCAGCCAGGGAAGACTATTTGAACCGCTCGGATATCGAGCAGCAAGCCTATCTTGAGGGGGTGATCATCCATGAATAAGAAAGTTGTTTTTGGAGTTTCATTGGTTGTGAATATCATCCTGTTTTGCGTCTTTATTGTACTTATAATGGGCGCAGCCCGGGAACTGAAGTTTAATTATGTGGAAGAGGATACCCTCACACCGAACAACCTTCGAAACTATCTGGAGTGGGAAAACTATGGCGTCGTAGCGGATCTTTCCCGTCCCTTCAGAGGCGGCGCGGAGGTTGCAGAGCAGTACAGAGATTACTATATGCTTGGAGAATACGCGGACCTTTTGTTTTTAAAGGAGATCTTTGTAGAGACCCAAAATACAGAGACGGTGAATACCTTTGAAAAACGGCTGGAAGAGATACGATCCCAGATGCCGGAGTATGGAAGCATTTTTGAAAAAATAGAATGGAGTGCAAAACATGCCCTCCCGGAGTGAGAAGATGATGAAGGAAACAATAATATGTGAAAGCTGCGGTGCTGAATTTGAAGCAAGCCTTGTCCGCTGTCCCTATTGCGGAACCGGTTATGCGCCTCAAGAAGAAACCGAATATATGGAGAAGCTGGAGGGGATCCGGGAGGATCTGGCAGAGCAAAAAGAGAAGGGAGACCGTCAGCTTCGAAAGGGAATGAGCGGCACGATACGCATTGTCCTTATAGCGATCATTGTGCTTCTTTTGCTTTTGTTCGGTGGCTTATGGCTTTCCGACAGAGCAGAGAAAAGACATGATGCTCAAAGAAAAGAGGAATTTTTGCAGAAAGAAGGAATCACCACGCAGCAGGAGGAAACCACGGATGCTATGTGAAAAATGCGGGCGTGAAATCGGGCCCGAAGAAATAAAATGCCCTTATTGCGGCGCAGATAATCCCTTTGCGGTGCAGCATCAGAAAAATATGGAGAGCTTTCAGAAGGACTATGCAGCCACGGAAAAAGAGGTGGCCGGGTTTGCCGGATCCGTAGAGGGACTGGGCAAAAAAGCAGCGATCCTGGTGGCTCTTTTGGTAGGCATCATCATTATGCTGGTAGCCGGTTCCTTAAACTATGCCGATCACGATCCCCGGGAAGAGAGAAAGCGCGATGCAATAAAGCATGCAGAGACCTATGCCGAGGAAGCGGATGGGTATCTTAGTCGGGGAGAATATATAGAGTTTGTAGAGTATTTGATGAATCATCAGGTGCTGAATTCTCCGCCGGAAGAATTTAAGCGGTTTAACAGCGTGAAGTATGTGGCAGATGGGTACTATGAGTGCATTAAGCTGATGGAAGAGATCATACTGCGATCGGATGATCCGGAGTACTTTGATGGACTGGACACGGATATCATGAATTTTTGCATGTATGTAGAGAGCTTCTATGAAGTGCTTGAAGCACAGAAAAACTCGGAAAAGGACGAAAAATATCTGTCCTACATCATAGATATAGATCAGGAATTACAGGCTGCCATGCGTACTTATTTTGCCTTTGATGATAAAGAGCTGCAGAACTTTTTGGACTTGAGCCGCGCCCGGAAAGCCGTGAAGATTCAGGAGGTGGTAAAGCATGAATAAAACACTAAAAGTAATCCTGAACATTCTCATTGTTGTGGCGTGCCTGGGCTTTTTGGTTAGTTTCATCTATCTGATCACCTCCATCCGGTATAAGAATCGGGATGTGGAAGATCCGGTAGAGACCTATGCCGGAGTATTTGATTACCGACTGGAGCACAGGGCTTATGGCGAGGTTTTGACAGATTATTACGTACGCAGGATGAGCAGTCTGACGGCCCCGGAAGGCTATGAAGATCTTTACCGGGTAGGGGAGTATGCCCACACCGCTTTTATGAGCAGAGTCTATGAGGAAAAAGGAGATGCCGAAAAGGTATCCTTGTGCAGCGAAAAGGTGAAAAGCCTTCGAAGCCGGCTGGGAGACTATGCTTACACGGCAGATGAAGTAGATGAGATGATCCGAAAAGCACCGTGAGTGCAAAAGCAGGAAAGGGATTAGTATGACGAACAAAGAACTGTTGCAAATTGCCATGAAGCAGTCAGCGGAGGATATCGGCTGCAGCGTGGAGGATTTTTTTTCGGATACCAATGTGATCGTACCTTTTCGGTTGGGAGAAAAGGCGAAATGCTACTATAGTCAGCCCATCGGATGCGGTATGATCTCCTATGGGAAAAATACGGTGGCAGCTGCCACAAAAGAATTATACGACGTGGTAAAAGAGTACGTGGAGAAATTCGAATTTTACCACTGCTTTGAACCGCCTAACATGTACTGGCTCAATCAGCGCATTGAGCCGATGGGGCAGACGGTTTGTTTTATTGCAGAGTACTATCTTCCGGATCTTGACAGATTAACAACATTGCCCTGCGCCTATGAAACAAAGGTTTTGGAGCAGGCTGATTTTGCACCCTTGTATGTACCGGAGTGGTCCCATGCACTGTGCAGCGACAGAAAGCAGTTGGACGTTTTGGGCGTAGGTGCCTATGATAACGGAAAGCTGGTGGGATTAGCTGCCTGTTCTGCGGATGCCAAAGAGATGTGGCAGATCGGAGTAGATGTGCTGCCGGAGTATCGCAGAAAAGGAATTGCGTCGGCCCTGACAACCCGCCTTGCCCTGGAGATTCTGGATCGTGGCAAGGTGCCATTTTACTGTACTGCATGGTCCAATATCCGCTCCGTTGGAAATGCCATCAAAAGCAGCTTCATGCCCACCTGGGTGGAAATGACCGTAAAGCCCATTGAAAAGGTAGAAGAGATCAACGGATAAATTGCAGCCCCTTTTGGAGAAACAGGATGGAAGCAAAGGTTGAGAAAGTCGTATCTCATTTTTTATCAGGAAAGCCTTCCGAGATCCAAAGGCTGGAAGGCGGTCATATCAATAGAACCTTTCTTGTAACTCAGGATACCCGGTATATCTGTCAGCAGCTGAAAGGAAGTCTGTTTGAGGGCAGATGGGATATGCTGGAAGATAATTACAGGAAGCTTCGCCTGGCATATGACAAGGCAAAAGACAGGATCTCTGATTGGATCATTCCGAAGTGGGTTTTATGCCGCGAGGGAGGCTATCTGTATCGGGACACAGACGGAAGTATCTGGCGGGTTTACAGGTATATTGACGGTGAGGTTAAAAGCCGGATAGAAACCTATGAGCAGGCCGTGTGTGTAGGGGAAGGTTTGGCAAAGCTCCATGGGATTTTGGCGGCTTTTTCTGATCTGCCGAAGAGCGCCATTTTGCATTTCCATGAGCCGGAATGGTATTACAAAGAATACAGGTTTTTGGATGGAAAAACAGTTAAAAGAGATCAGTGGCTTGATGAACTGATAAAGGAAAATGCAGAAAAGTTCATTGCTCTGAAGTTACCCACCAGGCAAGCCATCCACGGTGATGCAAAGCTTTCGAATGCTGTTTTTTCCGGAGACAAACTGATTTCCTTTATCGATATGGATACCTTGATGCCGGGGAATGTTCTTACGGATTTGGCGGAGTGCATCAGGTCCTGCTGTATCAGAGACGGAAAGTTGGATGATGCCCTTTACCGGGGAATCCTGTCAGGGTATCAGAAGTTCCACGGAGCGTTAACAGAAGAGGAACTTAAGCTGCTTCCTTTGGTGGTACAGAAGCTCTGTTTTGAATTGGGACTGCGATACTATACAGACGCACTTTCCGGCAACGCCTATTTCATGGAAAACTATCCGGGTGAGAACCTGGAAAAAGCAAAAAGGTATTTGGAATTTTCAGTGATGACAGAAGGATGATCCTCAGGACCTGAGAGAATCCAGTCCTGCTTTGTGTGCCTGGGAGTGCTGCAGCTTTCTGGGGATTTGATAGAGCTTTCCGTCCTTCAGGAGTTTTGCTCCGGTTTGATGGTAGTAAAAAGAGATCCCGTTTTTCATACACTGGGTGTGGACAGATTCCACCCAGGAATATTCGCAGATCCTGGCTTTGGAACCGGATTCTCCCCCTACGGAAACATGTTTTAGGACGGGGGTTCCCTCCGGTGCTTTATAGGCATCTATATAGGGCTGCAGATTTACTGCAGACAGCATGGGTTCGATCATAACGGAGTGATGAAACAGCGGAAGAGATAGGTAGATGGGAAGCCGCTTATCAGCCATCTCCTGGTTTTCACAGGTGACTGCGATGGTGACATGCTCCCAGCCTTTGCCCCAGCTCTTTGGAAGATGTTCGGCGATGCGTTCCGGTCTTTTTGTGATCATGAAAAAAGTACAATCCCAGCGCTCCTTCATCATGGCCCAGGCTTCCTCTCTCCAATCATCCGCAGCCGGATGAAAGAAGTCGGAAGAAAAGCAGGTAAAAATATGGGAGCCTGCGGGAATCTTGTAAAGGCCCTTGTTTTTTCCTGAACGAAGGATCCGTACCGGAAGGTCAAAGCTTTCCGTTTTTTGCACGATGGAAGGATCCTTGCCGATGGATTCATCCCTGCGATACATGTAGCAGTTCAGACAGCCTGCGCTGGCTTTGGTACAACCGTGCCAAAGGTTCCAGTTCACAGACTCCGGGGACCGCGGATCCGTATTCTCTTCGGGGAAAAGGGATAGTTGTTTCATAGTGAGTTGAATATACCACTTCGAACATATGTTTTCAAGAGGAGCAAATGAAGTTTTTTATGCATTGAACAAAAGGGGAGGAACATGAGTCAAGAGAACATCATTTTGATCGGTATGCCGGCATCCGGAAAAAGCACTGTGGGGGTGATACTGGCTAAGATCCTCGGTATGGATTTTGTAGATACGGATATTGAGATCCAGCAAAAAGAGCAGGCCAGGTTAAATGAGATCATTGAGAGGTGCGGTGTTGACGGTTTTCTGGAAAAAGAAGAGCAGGCGGTGCTTGGACTTGATGTGAAGCGCACCGTTGTAGCCACCGGAGGCAGCGTGGTTTATAGTGATGCTGCCATGAAGCATTTAACAGAAGGCGGGAAGATCGTATATCTGAAAGTGGAGATGGAGGATCTGAAAAAGCGTCTGAAGGATATCAGGGAGCGTGGCGTGGTTCTCAGAAAAGATGAGAGCTTTGATAGCATGTTTGAAACCAGAACGAAGCTTTACGAAAAATATGCCCAGTTGGTTGTTTCAGAAGATGGATCATCCATAGAGGATACGGTACAGAGTGTCATCAATCAGCTATAAACCAAGCAAGACTTATCGGGAAAGGGTTAAGATGATCAGTAACACAGAAATCGTCCGCAAGCGGATTCGGGTATATGGAAGAGTACAGGGTGTTGGATTTCGGTATTTATCCATGATGGCCGCCTCTCAGTTGAATCTGACGGGATGGGTGCAGAATCTTTCAGATGGCAGTGTCCTGATGGAAATCCAGGGAAAAAAAGATATGATCGATCGAATGATCCCCACGGTAGAAAACGGACACTGGATCCGCATCGATCATATGCAGGAAGAGTGGCTGGATCCGGTGGAGGGAGAGCATTCCTTCGGCGTGCGGGGATAAAAAATTATGTTTTTGGCAGAGGAGTAACCGATGAACTACATTATGGATCTTCGTAAAAAGATTGGACATGAGGTTGTCATGACTGCAGCTTGCGGGGTTCTTATCGAAAATGATAAAGGACAGCTTTTACTTCAAAAACGTTCTGACACAGGACAGTGGTGCGTGCCCGGCGGGGCCATGGAGATCGGTGAGACATATGAGCAGACTGCTATCCGGGAGATCAGGGAAGAAGTAGGGATTGAAGTATCAGACTTATCACTGTTTGGATTGTATTCCGGAGATGACCGTCTGATCCATTATCCGAATGGAGATGTAGTTTATTCTTTATCGGTTATATTTCACACGAAAAGCTTTTCCGGTAAGATATCGGATACAGACAGTGAAGTAGTGGAGCATAGGTTCTTTGACAGAAAAGAAATACCAAAGGATCTGTTTGAACCGGATGCTCGCCCCATCCTTGACTGGGCATGCGGAAGGGATGGTATTTGGGTGAAATAAACATCCGGAGGAGTTTAGGAATAAAGAATGCTACACTGCCTCACCCATACATATGCTTCTCTAAAAGCGAGATATACCGAAGGCTCTCCTCCAGGAAGGCATCGGGATTGATGTTGCCGGATAGGAACTGGTCGTTGAGGATTCCGTCGGAGGCGAACAGACAGAGCTTCAGGATCGCCGAAGGATCTACATCCGGTGCAAACATGGAAACATCCGCGCGGGAATATACCTCTGATAACAGGGCGCTGTAGTTGTCCATGTTTTCCGCCAACTTGTCGATGAGTTCCTTGTCGTTCTCACGGAAGGCACGCTGAATGAAAAGTGTCATGTAAGGGTAGTAGCGGATGATCTCGCGCTTGGCCTTTTCCATGTGGCGTTGCAGCTCGAAAAAGTCCATTCCGTTTTTGGGAATGCTGCGATCATACTCCATTCTGACATAGCGGGTGGAATACTCATAGACATAGAGATAAAGCCCTTCCTTACTTCCGAAATAGTGAAAGAGCAATCCCTTGGAAATGCCGGCTTCCTTGACGATGTCATCGGTGCTGGCTTTTTTATATCCGTTTTCTGCAAACAGCTTGCATGCTGCGTTGATGAAACGGTCCTGTTTTTCTCTTGTCAGATCAAAAAATCTTTCGTTCATGAATTCCACCTCTTTTTCATTCTAGCATCTAGCCTCCGATGGTGCAAATTTTTTTGTAAAACGTGCAAAATTACAGGTGGAAAACAGGGTAGGTCTGTGATAAAATGATTTCGGTTTTGAATCACGATTACGTGACAAAAAATACCCCTGAGGGGGCGTAAAGGAGGAGACTATGAAAGAGAAAGAAGGAATTGTTGACGCCAGACAGCTTGGAATCCCGAAGATGCTGCTTCTGGGAATCCAGCACATGTTTGCCATGTTCGGTGCAACCATCTTGGTGCCGATCCTGGTAAATACCTATTTTGAGGGCGAAGGTCTGAGCGTGCAGGTAACACTGATCTGTGCAGGACTTGGAACCCTGTTTTTCCACCTCTGTTCCAAGTTTAAGGTACCCGCATTTTTGGGTTCGTCTTTTGCATTTCTCGGCGGCTTCGCAACAGTTGCAAATTTGGACACCGGAATTTTCGCAGGAATGTCCATGGGAGAAAAGCTCCCCTACGCCTGCGGCGGTATCGTAGTAGCAGGTCTTTTGTATCTGGTGCTTGCACTGATCATTAAGCTGGTTGGTATTCAGAAGGTAATGCGCTTTTTGCCTCCTGCAGTAACCGGACCCATCATCATTTGCATCGGTCTTTCACTGGCACCTTCCGCAGTAAGCAATGCATCTACAAACTGGCTTCTGGCAGTCATCGCTTTGGCAGTTATCATCATATTCAATATCTGGGGCAAGGGCATGTTCAAGATCATCCCCATCCTCATGGGCGTTGTCATTTCTTATGTAGCAGCGCTGATCATGCATTTCGCAGGCCTGACCAATCCCGACGGAAGCGCCATCCTGGATTTTACATCCATGGCATCCTCTTCGGTGGTAGGTCTTCCGCCTTTCATCCTTTGCAAATTTGACCTGACTGCAATTTTGGTTATGGCACCCATCGCCATCGCTACCATGATGGAGCACATCGGTGATATTTCTGCCATTTCCGCAACGGTTGGACAGAACTTCATTCAGGATCCCGGTCTTCACAGAACCCTTATCGGTGACGGTCTTGCAACCTCCCTTTCCGCAGCATTCGGTGGTCCTGCAAACACCACCTACGGAGAGAACACCGGCGTTCTGGAGCTTTCCAAGGTATATGATCCCAGAGTCATCCGGATCGCCGCCGTATTTGCAGTGATCCTCAGCTTCTTCCCGAAGGTAGCTGCTCTCATCGGTTCTCTTCCTTCCGCAATTATCGGTGGCGTCAGCTTCATGCTGTATGGAATGATCTCCGCAATCGGTGTGAGAAACGTGGTTGAGAACAAGGTGGATTTCACCAAGTCCAGAAACCTGATCATCGCTGCAGTGATCCTTGTCAGTGGACTGGGCTTCTCTGACGGACTGACCTTCACCATCGGTTCCGCATCCATTACCCTGACTGCACTTTCCATCGCAGCAATTTTGGGTATTCTCTTAAATGCAATCCTTCCGGGCAATGATTATGAGTTCGGAAAAGATCTGCAGGGTGACAGAAATCGCGGACTGGACATGAACCCTTTTGAGTCCAGAGAAAAGAAGAGCGAGGAGAAATAAATCGCATGGAGTACTGGGATATTTACGATGAAAATAAACAAAAGACCGGACGCACCATGCAAAAGAACGACTGGCATATGAAGGATGGTGATTTTCACCTGACGGTGCTTGGAGTTCTTCAGAGAAAAAGTGACGGCAAGTATCTCATCACCCAGCGGGTGATGACAAAAGCCTGGGCTGCAGGCTGGTGGGAGGTATCCGGCGGTGGTGTTATGGCCGGAGAGTCTTCCGAGGAAGCTGTCAGACGTGAGGTGCTGGAGGAGATAGGCATCGATGTGACCGGATGGGAAGGCGGATATGTCTTTTCCTACAAGCGGGAAAATCCCGATGAGGGAGATAACTACTTTGTTGATATCTATCGGTTCGTCGGAGAGTTTGATGAATCGGATATCACCATCCAGACAGAAGAGGCCCAGGGCTTTCGCTTTGCATCTTTGGAGGAGATCAAAGAACTGGCGGATCAGGGAATCTTCCTTCACTATGAAAGCATGAAGCAAGTATTTGAATAATTTTTCGTTTTTTTGTAAAAAGTCCAACTAATTGGACCATTCACAGTTGTATAATTAGCATAACGGTAACTTAGGGATAACTATCCGGATCATAGCAGGCAATAGCAGCATCGATTTGGGTAGTTATCGTTTTCCATAGCAAAGGAGTCTGTATGAGCCTTCAGATCATCGCCGGAGCCTCCGGCAGCGGAAAAAGTACATATGCATATGAGCGGATCATCAAGCTTTCCATGGAGCACCCGGACAAGCAGTTTTTCATCATTGTGCCGGATCAGTTTTCCATGAGCACTACCAGGGAGATTCTTCGCCTGCATCCCCGTCATGCCATTACGAACATCGACGTCCTCAGCTTTTCAAGACTGACCCATCGCATCGCTGATGAAGTGGGACAGAAGAAAAGGGACGTTTTGGATGATACGGGGAAAAATCTCATCCTTCGCCGCGTAGCCCTCTCTTTGGAGGAGGAACTGGGCTTTTTGAAGGGGCGTATGAGACGCACCGGCTATGTGCATGAGGTGAAATCCCAGATCTCGGAATTTTACCAGTATGATATTTCTCCGGCCCAGCTTGATGAGATGATCGAAAAGAGCAGCGGCAGGGGCTATCTGCCGGCAAAGCTTAAGGATCTGAAGCTGATCTATGAGGCCTTTGGTGCCTATATCCGTGAGAAATACATCACCACCGAGGAGGCTCTTTTGCAGCTGCGGGATGCAATCCCCAAGTCTCGCTTGATGGCAGGAAGCTACGTGCTGTTTGATAATTTCACAGGCTTTACTCCCATTCAGAATCTGGCAGTGAAGGAGATGCTTAGAGCCTGTGAGGAGGTTTCCGTGATCCTTTGCGCTGATGGAGAACTGGAGTCGGGCACGGATCGTTTATTCGCGCTGGCACAAAAAACCTATGATAAGCTTGTGGCTTTGGCAGGGGAGGTAAAGACCCCTGTGCTTCCAACCTGTTATTTGACGGATAAAAGCCATTTTCGCTACGCAGGCAATCCTCCTATGGCCTTTTTGGAAAAAGAGCTTCTGCGCTTCGGAAATCACGCTTACAGGGGTTCCCAGGATGCCATCCGGATCTTTGAGGCGGTGAATGTAAGAGAAGAGGTCCAAAACTGCTGCGGCAGGATCTGTGAGCTGATCCGCCGGGGATATCAATACCGGGATATCGCCATTGTAACGGGAGATACGGAGGGCTATGGTGAAATCTTAAGGGAGGAGCTGACGAAATACCGGATTCCTTTTTATATGGACACATCCAGGAGCGTTCTGCAGAATCCTCTCAGTGTTTTTTTAAGGTTTGCACTTCGGACAGAGTGTGAGAACTATTCTTATGAAAGCGTGATGGGGCTTTTGTCCAGCTTTATGACAGACTTTACGCCGGATCAGATCGATCGCTTTGATCGGTATCTGACGGAGCGGGGCATTCGGGGCAGGCATCAGTTCTCAAAGCCCTTTGAAAGAGGACAGGAGGCTCCGGAGATTGAGCCCCTTCGGCAGATGCTTTGCGAGATCCTGCAGCCCCTTCAGAAGGGATGTAAGAGCGCCGGTGATTGGGCACAGGCGATATACGAGATCTGTGTGCAGCAGCGGATGGAAGAAAAATGCCTGGCTATGGCAGAGAAGTTTGCAGCCCAGGGAGAGCCCTCCTTGGCGAAGGAATACGAGAAGATCTTTTCCCAGATCATGAAGGTGCTGGAGCAGATCCATGACCTTATCGGTGAGGACGAGCTTAGCTGCAGGGAATTTTTGGAGATCTTTGAGGCGGGCGTTTCGGAGATCCGTATCGGCACCATTCCCCAGAAGGTGGATCAGGTGGTAGTGGGTGATATCCAGAGAACCAGACTAGATCGTGTCAGTGCTCTGTTTTTCCTGGGGATCAATGAAGGCAATATTCCAAAGAAAAATGCATCCGGAGGGTTGCTTTCGGATATTGAAAGAGAGTTTTTAACAGAGAGCGGAATTGCACTGGCGCCCGGCCCCAGAGAGAAGCTTTACGAGCAGCGGCTGTATCTGTATCAGATCATGACCAAGCCTGCAGAAAAGCTCTATCTGTCCTATGCTCTTTTGGATGCTGCAGGAAAGGGTTTGATGCCCTCTTATCTTATCGGCAATCTGTTATCTCTGTACCCGGATCTGAAGATCGAAAGTGGCGGCAGTGAGCTTTCCCAGGTGGCAAGGATCGCTACACCGGAGGATGGGCTGGATGATCTGGCAAAGCTTCTTCGCCTTCGGGCAGAAGGACGTCAGACGCCGGAGCTTACGGTGCTGTCTGCCCTTTATGAGGATGAGCGGATAGCTGCTGATCTGAAACGAAAAGCCTTCTTCCGATATGAGCCTGCGTATCTCAAGGAAGTGACGGCCCTTTCACTGTTTGAGAAAAATGGTGCGGTATCAAGGCTTGAGCTCATGGCGGGATGCCGTTTTGCCCATTTCATTCGATACGGTTTGCGCCTGCAGGAAAAGAGGCAGTTCCGCCTGGAGGTATCGGACCAGGGAAGTGTCTATCATAAGGTTATGGAGCTTTTTATGCAGTCGCTGGAGGCAAAGGGTATCCGGTTAGAGGACCTGGAGGAAGAGGAGATTTGGGCCCTGCTGCATGAGCTTATGGAGCAGGTGATCGCTGAGGAGGACTACCGGGTTCTTCGGGCTAATAAACGAAATGAATTTCAGGCCGGGCAGATGGAACAGCTTTTGCGCCGCAGTGTTGATGGGATGCAGTATCATTTCCGGAAAGGAAAGTTTCAACCGGCTTACTTTGAGCACTTTTTCAAGGACGAAGCGGTGCATCATATCAGAGGTGTGATCGACCGCATCGATCTGGCGGAAGGACAGGACGGCAAGCTCTATGTGAAGGTGGTGGATTACAAATCCGGCAAGAGAGATCTGGATCTGACGAGGCTGTTTTACGGGATTTCCCTGCAGCTTCCCATCTATCTGTCCCAGGCGGTTTCTCTTTTGGAGAAAAAGCGCAAAGACGCTGATGTAAAGCCCGCAGCCATGTTGTATTACAGGCTGCAGGATCCCATGATCGCACCGGAGCAAAAAGAAGAGAAGATCCTATCCTCACTCAGAAAGGAAATGATTTGCAAGGGCCTGTTTTTGGAAAATGATGAGGTCCTTCGTTTTCTGGATGCTGAGTTTGAAGAAAAGGGCGTCTCTGACGTTGTGGCCCTGCGGCGCAAGGCGGACGGGAGCTTTTATTCCAACAGCCAGACGGCAACAGAGCAGGAGATGAAGACCTATCTTGACTTCGCACTGCAGAAGGCGGATGCCCTGCAGGAGGAGATCCAAAAGGGTGACATTGCAGTCAATCCCATCACCATCGGATCGGGACAAAGCGGATTTGACAGTTGCCAGTATTGTCCTTATGGGGCGATCTGCGGCTTTGATGAAACCATCGAGGGGTATTGCAAGAAAGCCTGCAAAGGTGTGGATGCGGGTGCGTTTACTGTTGGCGGAGAAATGAAGGACCAAGAACCGGCAAGTGATCCGGCAAAAGAGGATTAAAGCATGGAATATACGAAGCAGCAAAAAGAAGTCATCGAAACAAGGGATCAGGATGTCCTGGTTTCGGCAGGAGCAGGCAGCGGAAAAACTGCGGTGCTGACGAAGCGTATCATGTCCCGCCTGACGGATCAAAAGAATCCTGTAAGCATCGACAGGATCCTGGTTTTGACCTTTACAAGAGCAGCGGCTGCCCAGATGAAGCAAAGACTCCAGGGCAAGATCGAGGAGTATTTAAAGGCTCATCCCGGGGATCAGGTTATGAAGTATCAGGAGAGCCTTTTGCACAATGCGCAGATCACCACCATCGACAGCTTCTGCCAGTTTCTCCTGCGAAGCCATTATCATCAGGTGGGAGTGGATCCGGCTTTTCGCATTGGAGATAAGAGCGATATTGTGCTCCTGGAAAATGAAGTTTTGGAGGAGGTTTTGGAGGAAGCCTTCGCAGAGGGTGGCGAGAGCTTTCTGGATCTGGCAGCGGCCCTGAATCCCAATGCAAGAGAACTGGATCTGGAAAAGAGCATCCTGTCCTTAAGTAACTATTCGGCCTCCCATCCCTGGCCCATTCAGTGGATGCAGGACCAGCTTGGGAAAGAGGAAGAAGACTATCTTTTACAGCTGCAGAAAAAGCTGGCAAAGGATACGGCAAAGCAGCTGGAAAGTCAGATTTCCCTGATTGCGGTTTTGGAAAAATCTGCCTTGCAGGATGCGGGAGCACCCCATGAGTATGCAGAGACCTTCCTAGCAGATCGTACCATGCTGTCTGATATCAGGGAAAAGATCCTGGCAGCGGGAGAGACAGGGGATGGAGAACTGCACCCCTATGAAGCCATCCAGGCGGCTTTTGGCGCCATTAGCTGGGTACGGATTGCCTCCATCAAAAAAGAGACCAAGGCAGTCATGGATGTGGCGGTTCAGGATGTTCTGAAGAAAGCACGGGATGAGTATAAAAAAGCCGTCGGAGATTTGGCGGATCAGTTTTCCCTTTCCTATGAAGGCTTTGTTGAGACAGAGCGCCAGGCAAAGAAGCTGACGGATGCGCTGCTTTCCATTACCATCCGTTTCTGTGAAAGGCTTCTTGAAAAAAAGAAGGAGCGTAATCTTTTCAGTTTTAATGATATCGAGCATTTGGCCCTGGAGATCCTCTATCAGGATGGAAAGGAAACGGAGACGGCCAGAGTCTATCGGGAGTATTTTGAAGAAGTTATGGTGGATGAATACCAGGACTCCAACGAGGTACAGGAGATCCTGTTGCAGACCCTGGCAAAACAGACACCGGGGCAGCATGACCGGTTTATGGTGGGAGATAAGAAGCAAAGCATCTATCGGTTCCGTATGTCCAGACCTGAGATCTTTTCGGAAAAATATGACAGCTATCAGCAGGAGGATCCGGATCATAAGCTGATCCTCCTTAGCAACAACTTCCGTTCCCGGGACGAGGTGATAGACAGTGTGAACGGGATCTTCTCCCGGATCATGCGAGAAGAAGTGGGCGGCGTGAATTACGATGAAAGTGAAGCACTGATCCGCGGCGGGACATTTTGCGCCATTCCGGAGGATCAGGCGACGGGAGATGCCTTTCGAAGAGAGACAGAGCTCCTGCTTTGCGAAAACGATAAAAGCGGCGTGGAAAAACGGAATCTGGAATTTGCCGTTATCGCTGAGCGCATTCAAAAAATGGTGGGACACTTTCTGGTGGAGGACGGAGAAGGCGGATTGCGGCCCCTTGCTTACCGGGATATTGTGATCCTGCTTCGCAGTACGAAGAACATTGCAGGAGCGCTGAAGGAAGCCTTAGAGCAGGCTGGAATTCCGTCTCACGGTGACGTAAAGGGAGACTTCTATCAGGTTCGGGAAGTGGCAAGACTTTTGGATCTTTTACGGGTGATCCAGAATCCCTATTATGACATTCCGCTGGTTTCAGCTTTGAAGAGTGAGTTTTTCAATTTGAGCGATGAAGATCTGGCTGCAATCCGTTTGTTTGATCAAAAGGCAAGCTTTTATGAGAGCCTGCAGAAGGCGGCAGAAAGCGATAGCTCTGTGGCTGATACGGCAAAGAGGGTGCTGGAGGAGATCGCAGCCCTGCGAGAGCTTTCCGGCTATCTGTCGGTTACGCAGCTGTTGCAGGAGATTCTTCGCAGGTTCCATTACAGGGAATTGCTTTTGACACTGCCTCTTGGAGAGCAGCGTGCCGCTAACGTGGATCTGCTTTTGCAAAAGACCGTGGATTTTGAACAGTCCGGTTTCAGTGGCCTGTTTCAGTTTATTCACAACGTGGATACACTGGTTGAGCGCAAGGCGGAGGAAAGTCTTCCGGATACCCTTTCCGATCAGGCGGATGTGGTAAGGATCATGTCCATCCATTCCAGCAAAGGTCTGGAATTCCCGGTGGTCTTTTTGGCAACCTGCGATAAGCAGTTTAACAAGCAGGATTTGAACAAGGTATTTTTGATGGATCTGCAGGAGGGTGTAGCATCCAACCGCATCGATACCAAGCGCAGGATCAAAGGATCTTCTTTCGGGAAGAACCTCATCAGGAATCGTCTGATCCGGGAAACCTACGGCGAGGAGATGCGCCTTTTGTATGTGGCGGCTACCCGTGCCAAGGAGAAGCTGATCTTTACGGCTACCGCCAAGGATGCAGAGAAAAAGGAGAATGCCTTTTCCTATCTGTCCGGGGAAAATCTGATAGATGGGAAGATTCCTCTTCGGTTGTTAGAACGCTGTGACAATTATCTGGATCAGCTCCTGCTGGCGTACAGACTGGATCAGAGCATCTTTTTGCAGAAGATCATAAAAGCGGAGGATGTAGATTTTCAGGCACTTTTGGGCAGCAGTGCCGATGCGGATCGAGAGGAGGTTTTAGAGAGCCTTCTTGACTGGGAAGCACAAAGGCAAAGCTGTGTGGATGGCAGCTTGGGAGAGAGGGCCGGAAAGCTGTATGAAAGTCTGCGGGATCGTTTTTCATTCGTTTATCCCCATAAGAATTTGGAACAGCTTTATGCCAAAACAAGCGTATCGGAATTAAAGCATGCCGCCATGGAAGAAGAGGGCGTACAGACAGAGTTTGAAACGGATAAAGAGCAAAGACACTATATTCCTTCCTTTGTCGGCAGTGAGGAAAAAGGCGGAGGCACCAGGAGAGGTACGGCTTATCACCGGGTGATGGAGCTTTTGGATATTGCCGCCTCTGTCAGGTCGCTTACAGAGCAGGGAGCGGAAGAGACGACAAAGTACATCAAGGAGCGGATCGAAGAGATGATCCGGGAAGATAAGATTGACAGGGAGGATGCTGAATTGGTAGCAGTTTCCAAACTGCTTTCCTTCCTTGACTCAGACTGCGCGAGGCGTATGGCAAAGGCCCAGGAAGCCGGAAAACTGAAACGGGAACAGCCTTTTATCATCAATATCGAAGCCAGTCTGGTAAGTCCCGAGCTGCCCGCAGAGGAGAGCGTCATGATCCAGGGGGTGATCGATGTCTGCTGGGAAGAGGACGATAAGCTTTATATCCTGGACTATAAAACAGACCGGGTGGGAAGCATGCAGGAGCTCTTTGACAGATATCACACGCAGCTGGCCTACTATAAAAGAGCATTAGAACAGGCCACCGGAAAGCCGGTGGCCGGAGAGATTCTGTATGCATTTCATTTGGATGAGGAAGGGTGCTTTACGGATCAGGAAAGTTAGCGCTCGCTAACTTTTATTCGGGCTTTCCATCCAAAGCATCCAACATTTTTTCTGCGATCTTGGTGGTTTCCAGATTCAGGATGCAGGGATAGTTTAAGGCGGCATTCAGCCAGATCTTTTCCTCATAGAAATCACGGATTCCGTGGAAATAGGTGGCAAGCTCCAGGCAGATCTCGGCGCAGCCTTCCACCTCCAAAGTGACTGCTCTGAGGGCATATTTGAAGAAGTTTGAAACATCCCCTTTGCTGTGGTAAGCTCTGGCCAATACGCAGTAAGCTTCCAGGCAGGAATCGGTGGAACGGGTTTCGTCTTTGACAGAATTCTCAAAGAAGGGAATGGCCCGAAGCAGGTTGGTCTTATCTCCTGCGATCAGAAGTTCTTTAGCATACAGGGTGTGCAGTCTGGCATCCAGATACAGACCGTCGGCATACATCTTTTCAAAAGCCTGCAGATCCCGGGAAGCGTGAAAGCCTGTAGGCTTATGGATGATCTCAATCTCACTGTCGTAGATCACCGGTTGCAGGGCAACGGCTTCGTGAATGGGATTGCGCCAGGTGAAGGTGCGAACCCTCTTATAGAGCTTGGGACGCAGTTCCTTATCGTAATTGTAGATGGTGTTGAATTCCATCTGGTTGCAATAGTACATCTGCACGATGTCGATCTCGGGCAGCAGTCCCTTTTTCAAAAGGGCGAACCGCTCATGGTTCTCCCGGTCTATGATCTCATCCGCATCGGCACAGTAGATGTACTGGGCGGATGCCTTGGAAAAGGAATAGTTACGGGCATCGGCAAAGCTGCCGTTCCATTCGAAGTCATAGATCTTGTCGGTGTATCGCCTGGCAATTTCCTTGGTGGAGTCGGTGGAACCGGTATCCACGATGATGATCTCATCCATCAGATCGGCGATGGAGTCAAGGCATCTTGCCAATACTTTTTCCTCGTTTTTAACGATCATACAAAGACTGATAGTGATCATGAAAAGCACCTCCTTTTCCTTGTCCGGCTTACCTTTACTATACCTTTTTTACAGGGGCAAGGCAAGAAAATTCAAGCCAAAAATCTTTCATCCGCTGTCCGGCATGTTATGGTACACTGTTAAAAAAGCAATCAAATCGCCTATAAGAAGAACGGAGAAAGGCACCATTTTCTGGAGGAATACTGACGTGGTAAAAGTGGAAGCGGCAAACGGAAAAGTGGAGTTTCAGTTTTGCGTGGAAGTGGATCCGGCAAACGGGATCACCAGATCCGTGTATAAAAATGAACGTGATGAGTATTATCTGATCGAATCGGAGGAATACCATATCGGGTCAGCCTATGATTATGTCGATACCTGCTATTTCCTGGATAAAAGCGAGAAGGAGATTTATGAGAAGATCGCTATCGACAGAGAACGAAGACTGCAGGAAGAGCGTCAGGAACGTGAGAGGATCGAGAGAGAAGATCGGATGCGTCTTCGAACTGCGGGAAGTGACCGGTATTTTTACAAAAAAAAGAAAAGTGATTCGGTGTGGTGGCTGAAGGAATCCGCTGGCGGGCCAAAGTTCTCTTTCGACAAAGAGGTGGTATTTGATCTGATGCGGGACTATCCGGATAAGCTTTCTGCAGAGCAAAAAGAGATTTTTGATAAGGAGAATCCCTTTTGGGCGAAGAAACTGCAACCCCCAAATTGTTAATAAACGGAAAGAATCATCCGGGATACAGCGTCTGTCAGTTTATCAAATTCAAGGTTTTCTTGACAAAAGAGAGGGATTTGTGTATAGTGATATCCGACGCTGGGGGAGCCGGAGGTGAGTGCTTCGGCTGAGAGAGGATGACCGATACCCTTTTACCTGATCAGGATAATGCCTGCGAAGGGAAGCTATGATACATGACCGGCCCTGTGCCTCTTTGGATCTCCCTGCGTACATATTATGAGGGAGGTTTTTTTATGA